>Ga0334722_10000873_pt1 | contig 41183 bp, 37 predicted proteins | sample C3_bottom_MG_FD_207210 | JGI IMG/M metagenome (GOLD analysis project Ga0334722, IMG submission 207210) | Sediment microbial communities from Yellowstone Lake, YNP, Wyoming, USA - C3_bottom | ecosystem: Environmental > Aquatic > Freshwater > Lake > Sediment | place: USA: Wyoming | collected...
GCGGCGAAGATCTTGTCGACCAGCGCACTGTAATCGGGGTTCTCGGTGTTCAGGCTGAAGCTGTCGGACTCGCGGTCCCGGGTGACGATCTCCACCAGTTTCTTGACGGTGGCGTCGGGTTCGGAGCGGTATACATTAAGAACTTTCATGGCGGTTCTCCTTCTCCTTATTTGATGCCGTAAGGAATGACGTAGGTCATCTCGCGCAGTTTCTCGCCGAGTTCCTCAATGTTCATGGCCTCGAAGCCGCAGGTCTCGACGTTGGCCGGCACGGTGGTGAAAATTTCACCCTCCATGTCGCGCAGCATCTCGATGCTTTCCTGCTGGTTCTCGTCCAGGGCGGGCATCTCATTGTCCATCACCACGCCATAGGCATACATGTTTTCCACGGCCAGACCCAGGGCGGAACGGATACCGTCCATGGTGTAGTCCTTTTGCCGATACATGAAGCAGACTTTTTTGTACTCTGACATGTGTATCTCCTCCTTATAGGCTCAGGTAGCAGTCGTAGTCTTCGAGGATGGCACCGTGCTGGGCCTGGGTGGCCATCTTTTTGGAGTCCAAGCCGGCGGGGATGTCATCGCGGCTGAAGCCCATCTTCTGGTAGCTGTCAACGCAGATCGAAACGTCGTCGGCCAGCTTGCAGAGCTCCTCGAAGTCGGGATTTTTGGCGTTCTTGGTGCCGGCCCAGGTAAAGAACACCTTGACCTTTGAGCACTTGGCCTTGGCCGCCTTGGTGATGCCCATGACGTGCTGCCAGTTGTCGGGATTGGTGACAAATATGCCTAAACTCTTTGCCATGTTAACCTCCAGTTGAAAAAAGTGGTGGCGCAATGGAATTCACCATTGCGCCATTATTGGTCCCGGAGCAAGCCGTGATCAGCCTTTTTTGATGTAAAAACGGATAAAGCCGGTGTCTTCCTTTTCTCCCAAGAATTGATGGCCTGAGCGCTCGGCCCAGCCGGGGAGGTCGTTACGGGAGCCCGGATCGGTGCCGAGGATTTCCAATACCTGACCTGCGGCGATCTTCTCGATCTCCTTTTTGGTGCGCAGAAGAGGCATTGGGCAACTTAATCCTTTGGCGTCGAGAGTGCGGTCAGCGGTGATTCCGTCTGGGGCAACTTTTGTGTCACTCATAGTACTCCTCCTTGGCATTTTTCTGTTTTTCAAGGTTGGGACGGGGCTGTTCTGGCCGCCATTTCTCGCCAACCCCAAAATTGATGAAACCGATTTAAATCTTATGCACTAACCATAAACAGGAAAAATCTCTACCAAGATTAACGGTACATGTCAAGTTGTAAGTGAATGATTATTCACTGGCGAAAAACTCGGAGGAAAAGTTTGCTGATATCAGCGACACCCCTAAGGGTTACGCGCACATTAAACAGTAACTGCTATCACGTTGTGGTAGGCTTTGCGCTGGAGCATGAGGCTTGACAAATATCGGTTGCGCGGGTAAACAAACTTACCGTCCAGGGTCACGAAGGGAGACGTGTGGGGCGGGAAATTTACAGAGTGCAAGTGCAAATAAATTCAGGAGGGATGTCTGATGAGCGGAGAAAATGTGCTGGGGAGCAAGTTAAAAGATCTTTACAAGACCTGGTGCCAAGAGGAATGGAATCCCTATATGGTCGGGATCATCATCGCCTTTCTCAGCGTCTTGATGTTGGCGTGGTCTCGCCCTTGGGGCGCTGTAGGCGCAGTTCGCAACTGGGGCGAATGGATTCTTTACGGGGTGGGCGTCATGAAGGATAAGCCCGGTGGATTTCTGACCGACACTGGTTCGGTGATTGGTATCGGATTTATCGGTGGTGCGTTCCTCTCTGCTTGTCTGGGGAATCAGTTCGCTTTGCGGATCCCTCCGGTGCGTGAATTAGTCAAGGCGGTCATTGCCGGTATTTTGATGGGCATAGGCGCTGCTCTGGCCGGCGGTTGCAATGTGGGCGGTTTCTATAACGCCATCGGTAATCTTTCCGCCCACGGTTTTGCCATGTGGGCCGGACTGGTGGTGGGTGCGGTCACTGGGTTGAAACTCATTTATTTGGAGATGGAGCATATCTCCTGGGGCAGCGGTGGTGCCAAGACCATCGAGTTCCCTTTTCAGCTGCAGCTAGTTATGGGCATAGCCGCATTGCTGGCCTTGGTTGGTGGAGCATATCATTATGCCGGGTTCATGGGTAATGAAGATGAAGAATTGGCAGCCCTGGGCAAATTGGGTGGGATCATTATGATTGCCGCCGCTCTCGGATACTCCATGCAGCGCGGGCGCTGGTGCATGATTCAGGGATTTCGTGAACCGCACATGACCGGTGATTGCACTTTGGCCAAATCGGTTGCCTTGAGTGTCCTGCTCTGCGCCGTGGGCGGAGTAGTTCTCAAGGGGGCTGGGTTGGCCAACATGGCGCATTACGTTCGTGGTACCTTCGGGTGGGGTGGCCTGGTGGGTGGTTTTATTTTCGGTCTTGGCGCTATGTTTGCCGGCGGCTGCGGTACCGGCACCCTCTGGCGGGTTGGCGAAGGGCAGATCAAACTTTGGCTTGTACTACCGATTTTCGGCATCTCCAATGCCCTAATGACCGGCTGGTTCAAGGGCATGGGAGAGGATGGGTTGGAGGGGGTCTTTTCTGAAAGCGAAATCGTCAGCGGCGGGCTGGGGAAGTTTGTCTATCTGCCCAATACCTTCCTGGGTTACGGCGGTACACTCATTCTGATCACCCTGGCCATGGCTGCCTGGTATTTATTGGTGAAATGGAACGAGGATTCTAATAAATTGATTGTGCCCATGTGAGGTGTTCCCGCGATTGTCGGGTGAAATTGAGAGAAGCACAAGCTGCTGTCGGGCGCACCTGCAATAAATATTGCAGGTGCGCCTGCTTTTTTTGGGTTGCTGGAAAAAGCGCTTGACGGTCACTGGAGTTAGGCCATAGCCTTGAGGTTGCGGTTCGTGGAGGGTGGAAGTAGCCATTCGTCTTCCGTGCCATGAGGGGGCCAGGTAGTCCGGGAGGATGAGAGTGATGGTTTCACTCAAGAGGGGCAAAGTTGATGCGAGTCTGGGGTTGGTTGCATAATGGTTGATTCAGTTACCGGTTTGCGACGGCATGTTGCCATGACCACCGACCAGATGCTTCTGCCGGGCGAAAAGGTATATATTGTCGATGACGACCCGGCCATCAGGGAGCCCTTGCGGATTTTCCTGGAGGATCAGGGCATGGTGGTGGCTGAAGCTGCCAGTGGCGAGGAGTATCTTGGGTTGCTGGGGCGGGGGGACACTGCTTTGGTTCTTCTCGATATCGGGCTGCCCGATCAGGACGGACGCTCTGTTTTGGCCAAAATTGTTAACGTTAACCCCGATGTGGCGGTGGTCATGCTTACCGGGGTTGCCGACCTTAAGGTCGCCATGGATTGTATCCGGGAAGGCGCTGACGACTTCCTTGCCAAACCGGTCCAATTCAACGAGATTCTCTTTGTGGTCAAGCGGGCCCTGGAAAAACGGCGGCTGATTCTGGAGAATCGCAAATACCATGCAGATTTGGAGAAAGCCCACTTCCGCATCCATGTCCTCCATCAACTGTCAGTGAGGATGAACACCGCCTACCTCAGTACAGTCGAACTCGAAGAGATCATGCATGCCGTTTTGGTGGGGATCACGGCCAAAGAAGGCCTCCGCTTCAACCGGGCCTTCCTGGCCATGTTTGATGACGATAACCAGAATCTGGTGGGCAAGATGGCCATCGGTCCTGACTGCCGCGAGGAGGCCGGGCGGATCTGGTCCGATATCCAGGAAAAATCCCTGAGCTTTTTGGAGATCGTCCATGATTTTCGGGTCGGTTGTCAGGGAATGGATCGGGAAGTCGGCAGAATTATCAAAGGGTTGCAAATCCCTTGCGCTGATAGCGAAAATATCCTTATCAAGTCGGCCAGGGAGCGCCGCAGTATCTTGGTGTCCCGGGAGAATGGAAGTGTGCCGCAGCCGGCGGAGCGCCGCGTCCAATCGCTTTTGGAAGGTGACGCTTTGTGGCCATCCGCGGTGGAAAGGCGTGCCGACGATGCAGACCGGCCACTCCCGGTACCTCGCGACCTGATTGCCTTGCTCATGGAAGACAGTTTTGTGGTGGTCCCGTTGTTCTCGCCCAGCCGATCATTTGGGGTGATTATTGCCGATAATTTCGTCACCCGTCAGACCATTGCCCGGACCGACATTGGCGACTTGGAGCTTTTCGCTAGTCAGGCCAGTCTCGCCATCGAGCATAGCCACCTCTATCAGGAGCAACAGCGCAAAATCGGCGAACTCGAAGAGTTGACCGACGAGCTGAATAAGAACAAGGACCTGCTGGTTGAGGCCGAGCGTTTTTCCGCCCTTGGTCAGATGGCGGCACAACTTGTTCATTCGATCCGCAACCCAATAACGTCCATCGGTGGGATTGCCAGAATTTTGGCCCGCAAACCGGCCAGCGAGGAGCAGAAGAAGTTCCTCGATGTGGTCGGCAAGGAGTCGGCGCGTTTGGAAGAGATCCTTGATGATCTCTACAGCTATACCGATCAATTCGAGGTGATTGACTTTAAGCCGGTGGAGTTGTGTGCCATCCTGCAACGCACCCAGCTTCTGGTCCAGGCCGAGATGGTCAAACAAGCTGTCGCCTGGCGTCTCTCCGGATGTAACCAGGAGATCTGGCTTAACGCCGACCATCGACGTCTGCGGCAAATGTTTCTCCACCTCTTCAAAAATGCCGTGGAAGCCATGGTGGAGGGGGGAGCTCTGGAGGTCGAGCTTAGTCGTGATGAGCAGGGCCTTCAGGTGGCGGTGCGGGATAATGGGATCGGCATGCCGGAAGACTATCTGAACAAGGTGACCGACCCCTTCTTTACCACCAAGACCTACGGAACCGGGATGGGCTTGACCCTGATCGAGAAGATCCTCAAGAGCCACGGCGGCCATTTTTCGATCGGCAAGCGGGCCAGCGGCGGGGTCGAGGTAATTATTCACCTGCCGGAAACTCTACTGCTCAGCGGGCCTTCTAGGCTAGGTAGCTGAGAAAAAATTCTCCCAAGCTTCAGGCAAAAATTCCTTTTTTGTCATTCGCTTTGTGTAGAATGTAGACCTGACCCTATGTCTTCTCACGGCGGCCATTTTTCGATCGGCAAGCGGGCCAGCGGCGGGGTCGAGGTAATTATTCACCTGCCGGAAACTCTACTGCTCAGCGGGCCTTCCCGGCAAGATAGCTGACGAGTAGTGTCACTGGTTGGCTCACTGGGGCTCTGTGACCGAATGATCCCCGGGGTGAATTATCCTCTCTTGCTAGATCCTCCTCTGGCGTTACTCTCGCAGTCGGGCGCCCTTTCCGGTGCCGCCTATTTCCTCATTCATCCTTTGTCGTTAGCTTGGTGGCGCTACGACCTCGTAGGCACGAGGTCGCAACTCCCAGTAGTCCCACTGTGCCTGCGGCGGCCAGGGCGCCTCGCATGGCGGCCAGGAAAGGCACGGCCAATTCCGGGTGGTAATCCCGGAGGTCGAGGCCACCGGTCAGGTGGCTGAAAATTCTAGCGAATACCAGAGTTGACAGGCAGATGCCAAGCAGCATCCCGAGGTTACGGGCGGCGGCTAGGAGGGCGGAGGCCGTGCCGGTGCGGCTGAGCGGGATGCGGGCCAGGACTGCCGCACTGTTGGGAGAAAGAAACAGCGCCTGGCCGCCGCCAAGGATGGCTAGCTGGATGGTGAAACAGCTCAAACTGGTGTCAAGTCCGGTGGTCGCTAGCATCAACATGGTGAGAGAGCTGATCAACAGTCCCAGGCTGGCTATCGCGCCCGCGTTGAATTTATCGGCAAGATAACCGGCCAAAGGTGAGATGAACATTATGGCGGCGGGAATAGCCATCATGATCAGCCCGGTTTCGACCGGCGACAACCCGCGCAGCCGGTCCAGATAGAAAGGAGTCAGGATGATGGCCGCGAAGAGGTTAAGGAAAGAGATCGCGGCACTGAGAATTCCCAAGGAGAAGAAGCGGTCGGCGAAGATATCCAAGGGGAGTAAGGGATGGCGAACCATTTGTTCGATCAGGAGAAAACTACCTAAGAGGACCGGGAGCGGTGAGGCCAGGAGCAGAAGTTCATTGTTCGTCCGGTCGGTATCGGTAAGGCCGGTAAGCAGAAGGGTGAGAAGGGCCAGGGTTGCCACCATAAGCAATGACCCGAGCCAGTCGATGGCGGCGCCTTTGGCGCTGCTACCCTGTTGGGGGAGGTGGCGGGCTGCCAGCAGGTAAAAGACCAGACCAAAGGGAACAGTCAGGTAAAAAAGAGCCCGCCAGGAGAAATACTGGATGAGGATTCCCCCTACACCTGGCCCGGTCATCAGTCCTAAGGAGACGGCAACTCCGATCAATCCCAGTGCCCGGCCGAGCTGCTCGGGAGGAAAGCTGTCCCTGATGATGGCCGGGCCGGTGGCCATCATCATGGCTGCGCCAATTCCTTGGCCAAAACGTGAGAGGACCAATAAGTACAGGCTAGGGGCAAGGGCGCAGGCCAGTGAGCCGATGGCAAAGATCAACATGCCGATGCCGTAGATCCGGCCCCGGCCGAACCGGTCGCCCAGGTGGCCCCAGAAGAGCAGAGTGGCGGTGACGGTCAGGAGGTAGGCGAGGACCACCCATTCGGTGGCGTGCATGGGACTGGAAAAATGACGCATGACGGCGGGCAGGGCGATGTTCACCATGCTGCTGTCGAGGGTGGACATGAAGACCCCCACTGCCACAATGAGAAATTTAGTCCACTTGCGGGGGTAACTGGCCAACGGGTTGTTTCCGGGGAGGGTGGGTGGGGGATCTGCAGAACCTGGCCGATGGCCCCCAAGCCGTGCCGACTGGCAGGGGGCGGATGTTAAGTCTTGACCGCGTCTCCAGGCCGTTTACTCCCAGCTATTCACATCGGTGTCTTCACCAGAGCCGCCAGGCTTGGCATCGGCGCCCAGTGATGAGATGTCAACTTCGCCGTGCTGGCCGGGAATTTGCGTAATGTAGGGGTGGTTCCAGGGGTCTTGGGGAACCTGGCCCTTGGCCAGATACGGTCCCGCCCATTCCGCAGAACCGGGGTTGGTGCTTAGGGCATTCAGGCCCTCCTGCTGGGTAGGATAGTGGCCGACGTCCAAGCGGTAGGCGTCCATGGCGGCCATCAGCATCTCAATTTGGGCCTTGGCGGTTTTTTGCTTGGCCTGGCCCAGTTTGCCGAAGAGTTTTGGGCCGACCAGTGAGGCCAAGAGGCCGATAATCACCATAACAATCATGATCTCAATCAGGGAAAACCCGCGGTTGTTACGGATGCTGGCTTGAAAATTCATAAACGCACGCTCTTTCTTTTAATTGTGGGTGGCTGTCTCTGATATCTGTTGACGGCCCGGTTGTGCTCGGCAAGAAACCGAGAAAAATAATGTGATCCGTCGTTTTTGGAAACAAAATAATAATAATCACCGTTGGTTGCCGGCGCCATAACGGCCTGAATGGCGGCCTGGCCGGGATTGGCGATGGGTCCGGGGGGAAGCCCCTGAATCAGGTAAGTATTGTAGGGGGATGGTGTCTGGAGATCTTTTTTGGTCAGATTGCCGTTGAAGGAGTGGAGGCCGTAGATCACGGTTGGGTCGGTCTGTAATCTCATGCCGTCGCGCAGCCGGTTGAGGAAAACTTTGGCAATCAGGGGACGTTCGGCGGCCAGGCCGGTTTCTTTTTCGACAATGGAGGCCAGGGTCAGGATCTGGTGGGCATTGAGTCCGTACGCGGGCAACCCAGTGGCGGCCCCGGTGGCGGCGAGGATTTTGCGGGTCTGGGTGACCATGATGGTGAGAAAGGCCCGGAGATTGAAAACGCCCCGTTCCAAGAAATAGGTGTCGGGGAAGAGATAGCCTTCCAAGGTTGGGTATTTGAGCCCAAGTTCCGTAATAAATTTTGGATCGGTGACGGCGGCTTGGAATTCCGGCGCGCTGGTCCAGTTCTCTTTAACCAGAAGATCGCCGATCTGTTGGAGATTGGCGCCTTCCGGGATGGTCAGCGGATGCCGAATCAGCGAGCCTTTGTAAAGTTGGCGCAGGATCTGGTATGGGGTGGGGCGGTCGCGGAAGCGGTATTCTCCTGGGTGCAGCCCCTTGTTGACCCCCATCAGCTTGGCCAGGATGCGGAAACGGAGATCGGAGTACAGAACCCCGGCGCCAGCCAGTCTTTCTTCAATGGCCGAGAATGAGGAGGGGGCCGGGATAATCACCGTTGTCTCCTGGCCGGTCTGAAGCGGCCCCGGGGCGTAAGCATAACTGCTCAGCCAGAGCAGCAGCAAAACGGCCAACAGGAAGACCGCCGGGGCGACCTTCCTGTATAACTCGGCGAATTTTTCCCACTTCCCGTGCATGACCGATCTAACAGGCGGCGGTTATCAAAAAATGTGGGGGAAGGCCTGGTCCATATTCTTGACCGGGATGAATTTCAGTTGTTTGCGCAGATCCTCCGGGATATCGACCAAGTCCTTCTGGTTCTGGTCCGGGATGATGATGGTCTTGATTCCGGCCCGCAGTGCCGCCAGGGCCTTTTCTCTGAGGCCGCCGATCGGCAGGATCCGGCCCCGCAGGGTGATCTCGCCGGTCATGGCTACGTCCTGCCGCACCTTTTTGCCGGAAAGGGCCGAGTAGAGGGCGGTGGCCATGGTGATGCCCGCCGAGGGGCCGTCCTTGGGGATGGCGCCGGCCGGGACATGGACATGGATGTCGATCTCCTCGAAGTAGCTTTCGCTGAGTTTCAACTGCTTGATCCGGGAGCGGCAGTAACTTAAAGCGGCCTGGGCCGATTCTTTCATCACCTCGCCTAGCTGGCCAGTCAGGGTCAGGTTGCCCTTGCCCTTGAGGATGGTGACCTCGATATAGAGGATCTCCCCGCCCACCTCGGTCCAGGCCAGGCCGGTGGCCAGACCCGGCTGGTCGATCAACTCTTGCTCCATCTCCGGGATGTGCTTGGGCGGTCCCAGGTACTTCTCCAGGGTGCGGTCGGTGACGGCGAACGGCCCCTTGGCCCCCTCGGCGATCTTCCGGGCCAGCTTGCGGCAGACCTTACCAATCTCCCGCTCCAGGTTCCGCAGGCCAGCCTCGCGGGTGTAGTTGGCGATGATCTTCTGGATGGTCTTATCATCCAGCTTGATGTCCTTGGCCTTGATCCCGTTTTCCTTGATCTGCCTGGGCAGCAGGTAGCGCTTGGCGATCTCCAGTTTCTCCTCCAGCATATAGCCGGAGAGCTGGATAATCTCCATCCGGTCCAGCAGCGGCCCCGGGATGGTGTCGGTCAGGTTGGCGGTGGTGATGAACATGACCTTGGAGAGGTCGAAGGGCATGTTCAGATAGTGGTCGGTGAACTCGAAGTTCTGCTCCGGGTCGAGCACCTCGAGCAGGGCCGAGGAGGGATCTCCCCGGTAGTCGGCGCCAACCTTGTCGATCTCATCCATCATGAAGACCGGATTGTTGGCCCCCACGGTCTTCAACCCCTGGATGATCCGGCCCGGCATCGAGCCAATATAGGTGCGGCGGTGGCCGCGGATCTCCGCCTCGTCGCGCATGCCGCCCAGAGAAAGGCGATGGAATTTACGGCCCATGGCCCGGGCGATGGACTGGCCCAGCGAGGTCTTGCCGACGCCGGGGGGGCCGACGAAGCAGAGGATGGGACCCTTGGTCTTTTTATTCAGTTTGCGTACGGAGAGATATTCGAGGATTCGCTCCTTGACTTTCTCCAGACCGTAGTGGTCCTCGTCCAGCACCCGTTTGGCTTCTTTGATTTCAATGCGGTCGCGGGAGGATTGGCGCCAGGGAATATCGAGAATCCAGTCCAGATAGGTGCGGACGGTGGTGGCCTCGGAGGCGTCCGGGTGCATCATCTCCAACCGTTTGAGCTGCTTTTCCGCCTCCTTCTTGGCGGCTGGCGGCATGTTTTTCTTGGCCAACCGGCTGCGGAGTTCGTCAATCTCCTGGGAGCGCTCGTCGATGTCGCCGAGCTCCTTCTTCAGCGCCTGGAGCTGTTCGCGCAGGAAGTACTCACGCTGGGTCTTGCCCATCTCCTCCTTGGCCTCGGACTGGATCTTGGCCTGGACCGCCGAAACCTCCAGTTCCTTGTTGAGGAATTCGGAAACCTTTTTCAAGCGGACCACCGGGTGGGTCAATTCCAGGACCGACTGCGACTCCGAGGTCTTGAGGTTGAGGTTGGAAACCACCAGGTCGGCCAGGCGGCCTGGTTCTTCGATATTGTTAAGGATGACCATCAGGTCGGAAGACATGATGCCTTTCAGCGCCAAGATCTTTTCCGTCTGCTCGCGGACGGTGCGCATCAGCGCCTCGGTCTCGACGGTAATCTCGCCGATCTCATCGTCGGGCATCTGTTCGATATTGACCAGGAAATAGGGCTCGCGTTGCTGGTAGTCTTTGATGCGGGCCTTGCCGATGGCTTGCACCAGCACCTTGAGACGGCCATCCGGCAGCTTAAGGGTCCGCATGATCATGCAGGCCATGCCAACCTCGTGGATGTCTTCCGGGCCGGGGTCGTCGATGGTGGCGTCCTTCTGGGCCACCAGCATGAGCATCTTGTCCTTGGTCAGGGCCTCGTTGACGGCGCCCACCGAATTGGGCCGACCGACGAAGAGCGGGATGATCATGTAATTGAAGATCACCACATCCCGCACCGCCATCATCGGCAGGGATTGGGGAATGGTGTGTTCGCCGAGATCCGGGAATTCGGGGATGCCGTCCTGGATGGTGTCGTTGATGTCCATGTTTATCTGCTCCTGGCTAGGGCCGGGCTTGGTGTCGGCCGGTTGCGTGGGTTGTTGATCTAAGAAAACCGGCGTTGGATTCGGCGGTGGCAGCCGACGATCCTTACCCGATTCAGGTTGTAATAAATGGGATTTTGCAGCATTATTCGCCCGAAACGGCGTTTATTACCAGAAAACTAAATTTAGGGATACTATAATGATGGCCCTATTAACAGCAAATTCTTTTTTCGATTTGACCACCTGGGCCCATGCGTCGCTCTTTTCCGATGCTGAACCGGTGTGGGCGGCCCTGAAAAATCTCAAGGAATATTTGGCCGATTACCCTTGCCCGGGGTTGCCAAAGGAGATCAGTCCCTCGGTGCCGTTGGCTCGAACTCTGGTGCTGCATGAAGGGGAGGTTTACGCTGGGGCGGAGCTGGAAATTCACTACGGCGACGTGACCAAGGGCGGGCTGCAGGTCTGCCGTAACGGTCAGGTGCTACCGGGAGCAACGGTGCTGATGGCGGGGGTGGTGTTGCATGGCGCCTGCTTTGCGATAGGCCGCGGGGTGTTGGTCGAATCCGGGGCCTTTATCAGCGGGCCGACGGTAATCGGCGATTGTTCCGAGGTCCGCCAGGGCGCCTATCTGCGTGGCAACTGTCTGATCGGTCGGCGTTGCGTGGTGGGCCATGTCACCGAAGTCAAACACTCCATCTTTTTGGATGATGCCAAGGCGGGCCACTTTGCCTATCTTGGCGATTCTATCCTCGGCAACCAAGTCAACCTGGGGGCAGGCACCAAGATGGCCAACCTGCGTTTCGTCAAGGGCAACGTCCGGGTCCGCACCCCGGAAGGGCCGCTGGATAGCGGGCTGCGCAAGTTCGGCGCCATCCTGGGCGACCAGGTGCAGACTGGCTGCAACTCGGTGACCAATCCCGGCACCGTCATCGGTCGCCATTCTTTTCTGCTGCCCAATACCACGGCCCCTTCCGGGTACCATCCGGAGAACTCAATGCTGCGCCCCGGAAGGTGAGAGGCGAGTTCACCGGGCGAGGTTGATGGTGTAGTAATTACGCAGTCCGAGAAAGAACTCGACGATAAGTCCCAGGGTCAGGTATATCCTGAGCAGCTTGGGCCAGGTGAGGACAGCGCCGCTCACGCGGTGGACGGTGGCCCGGGCGATCAGGCAGCCGCCAAGGAGAAAAGGGGCGATGGTCAGCAACTCAGTGAGCGTCGCCACAAGCGATTCCTCTGGGTGGCCTGGGAAATAACGCAGGCTGCAAAGAAGGTAGAAGGCGGTAATAATGGCCAGGGAGAGTGGTTCGCGGATTTTGCCCATGGTGAGTGTCGGCCTTGGCGCAGGTTGTGCCGAAGGCAGTTCTCCGGCGGCGGTAATTTAGACGATTTCAGCAGGTTGGGGAAGGTGAAGATGAGCAAGTGGCTGTATTTTCCGGGACTGCGACCTGACGCTGTATGGACGGGGGCGTTGTCCCCTCTGGTCGAGCGGCTGGTGGTCTATGGTGTTGTCGAGACTGAGTCGGCGGTTGTCGCCATCCCGGCGCCCTGGGTGGTCCGGGTGGTCGCGCCTCTGGGCTCTGATCGGGCGCGATTTATCGCCTTGTTCCGGGAGATGACCGGGCGGGATGGCGCCGTGATCCGGGGGCAGTTGCTGGCTATGGCCTCCAGGCCTGAGCGTGACCGGGACGAAGCCACAGTCGGGAGACTGACCGGCGCCTTGCATCGACAAGGGGAAAACAGAGCTGAAGAAAATCTTGAACAATTCCGGGCCGAGCGCATTTGGCAGGCGCGGCTGTTTCTGAAATTGGCCGAGGCGGTGACCATCGCCGAGACGGAAATCAGCCAGGGACTGGCCGCGATGGCCGGGAAACAGGCCGAGATGTTAAAGGCCCTGCAGGGGGATGGTGATGTCGCTGAGCTGGACGCCGACCTCACTGTGGCTCCTCTGACTCATGCCCTGCCTGGGCGATATTTTCGAGTTCGTGACCTGCTTGCCGCCTGGGCGGTATTCTACGAGCTGGACGGTGATCCGGAATCGCTACTGCTTACCGAAGATCCCGAGGCGGCTGATCTTCTGGCCGACGAGGTGGAGAAACTGGTGCCGGGCCAAAGTATTGTCCTGCCGGAGTTTGAGCTGGCCGGGGATGTTGACCTGGTCGAAATGACCGGGGCCTTTTCTGATCTGGGGAGAGGAAAGGTCACCGAGGGCCTGGCCACCTTATTGGCGGCTGCGGCCCCACGTCCTTCCCGGGTGACCGGCGCGGCCGCCCGATTGTTCCTCAGTCTACGGCTCCTGCCCGGGGCGGAATTCCGCCAGGTCATGTCCACTATGAGCGGTCTTCCAGGCAGGCGAGGTGATGCGTCCATGGCCACCCCTTATGTGCTGGTAGGAGTGGCCAGAACCGAGTCGCACTACTTATAAGGATTGATCGTCAGCACCGGACATGGCGCGGTCTTGACTACCCGCTCGGCGACGCTGCCGAAGAGGACTTTCTCCAGCCCCTTGTAGCCATGGGTGGTCATGACGATCAGGGAGATGTCGTTGGCGGCGGCGTATTCGATCAGGGTTTCGGCCACGTCGCCCTGGAGGATCTTCGATTCGCAGATTACGCCGGGTTTGAGGTTCTCGGCTAGAAACTTGGCCATCTTCTCGGTGGCGCCACGAAACAGTTCCTCTTCAAACTGGTTGATGGGAATGTGGGGGACGAAGAAGCCGGAATAGTCTTCAAAACTTTGCACTACGAAGACTACCGCTAGCCCGGCACCGAATTTTTCGGCCAGATCGGCGGCGTCCCGCAGGAGTTGGGGGGCGTTCTCGGAAAAATCGACGGGGACCAGAATCTTGCGAAAGTCTCTCATGGTTATCCTCCTCTAAGTTAATTGCTGCCGCCGTTTTCTCGGGGTGGCGGGCGCTCTTTGTCGCATGGTTGTTTCTAATTGTAAAGCTAGCAATACCAAATCGGCTTGTCAAGGCAGGCCGGTCAGCACAGGGAGTATTGGCGCCATGTTTGATGCGGAGTCACAGACGTCGACGAAGGTGAGGGCGCTGGCCGAAATTTTCGCTCCTGGCGGCACCTTGGCCCGGCGGTTGCCAGGTTACGAATGTCGGCCGGGGCAGCTAGCGATGGCCGAGGCGGTGTGGCTGAACCTGACTGGGCCACCCGGTCCCATGGCGTCGCTCCTGGCGGTTGAGGCCGGCACCGGCATCGGCAAGACCCTGGCCTATCTGGTGCCAGCGGCTCTTTCTGGGCGGCGGGTGGTGATTTCCACCGCCACCCTTAACCTCCAAGATCAGATCCTGGATAAGGAAATTCCCTTCATCCGTAAGCATATCGACCCGGAACTCACCGCCGTCTGTGTCAAGGGGCGGCAGAATTATCTCTGCCTCTACCGCTGGCAGCAGGTGGCCACGGCACCCCGGAAGCGGTTGTTTGGGATGAGCGCCGAGGTGGCGGCCATTGGGGACTGGCTCGGAGGGACGGTCAGCGGCGATCGGGCCGAGCTGAGCTGGCTGGCCGATGGCGCCCCGGTGTGGAGCGCGGTCAGTGCCACGGCCTCTCAGTGTCTGGGCAGCGAATGCCCGGAGTGGTCGAGCTGCTTCGTTAACCGGCTGCGGCGCGAGGCCGGCAAGGCCCGGTTGCTGATCGTCAACCACCATCTCTTCTTTTCCGATCTGGCCCTGCGCCGTTCCGGCAACGGCGAGGTGTTGCCCCGTTACGAGGCGGTGATCTTTGACGAGGCTCATCATATCGAGGAGACTGCCACCCGTTATTTTGGGCTTTCGGCCAGCTTTTTCCAGGTGGTCGATCTGGCCCGCGATGTTGAGGCCTTGGCCGAGGGGGAAAAATCGGCTACGGCCAAAAGTCGGACCATCCAGCTAGCCCGGGCCCTGGCCAGCCAGGCCGACCTATTGACTGGTCTGGTGCCCACCCCCACCGGCAATTTTGAACTCTCCGAGATGGTTGGCAAAGTAGCAGCCTGGCCGGGGGAGATGCAGGAGCTGGACCAGCGTTTCGCCAGCCTGGCGGCGGAACTTACGGCGCGGCAGGTGACCGGCGAGATCTGGGGCGGCCTGTTGCGCCGCTGTTTAGAGTTAGGCCGGAACCTCAGGGAGATTGCCGCTGCTGATGATCGTGCCATGATCTACTGGCTGGAGCGTCGGGAAAAGACGGTGGTGCTGACCGCCTCGCCGATCCAGGTGGCCGCTGAGCTGCGGGAGCAACTCTACTCGCAGGTGCGTTCGGTGGTTTTTGCCTCGGCCACTTTAAGCGCCGGTAACGATTTTGGCTTCTTTTGCGAACGACTTGGGTTACCGGAGTGGACCGAAACCATCACCATCCCCACCCCCTTCGACTACGCCCAGCGCACCCTGCTTTATGTCCCGGATCGCCGGTTCCCACTGCCCGGCAGCGAGGGTTACGCCGAGGAGGCGCGGCGCTTGGTCGGGCGGCTGATCCGCCTGGCTGGGGGGCGCACCCTGGTGCTCTTCACCAGCTTTGCCGCCATGCAGGCCACCGCCGTCCATCTAGCCGGAGAAGGGCTGCCTTTTCCGTTGTACGTTCAGGGGCGGGCGCCCCGGGCGGTACTGCTCGACAGTTTCAGCCGCGAGGTCCATTCGGTGTTGCTGGCGGTGGCCTCCTTTTGGGAGGGGGTGGATGTGGTCGGCGAGTCGCTGAGTTGCGTGATCATCGATAAGCTGCCCTTCGAGGTGCCATCCGATCCGGTGGTTAAGGCCAGGATCGAAAAAATCCGCGAAAGCGGGGGGAATCCCTTCGGTGATTATCAAGTGCCCCGGGCAATTCTAGCCCTGCGTCAAGGTGTGGGGCGGCTGATGCGCAGCACAGCTGACCGTGGGGTGCTGGCAATTTTGGATGGTCGGCTGTTTGCCAAGGGATACGGTAAGACCTTTCTCAAGAGTCTTCCGGCCAGCCCGGTAACCCGGGATCTGGCCGAGGTGGAGAGCTTTTGGGAGAGGGAGTGAGTAAGGGAGTGAAGAGGATCGGCGTTTTTTCCATTAGTCCCATAGCTCCTATGGCTCCCATGGGATTTATGGGAAGTATAAGAATTATGATAATGCTGCACCGAGTGCCCAGCAAATCGAGGAGCAAAACCCATGAATAACCCCAAGATTATGGCCTATTTCCGGGAGTCGGCGGCTCGGATTGATCAGGTCATGCGCCAGGACCTGGATATGGTGTGCGACCCGCAGTTGGCCGAGGTGTTGCGTCATGTCATTTTTAATGGCGGCAAGCGCATTCGTCCGCAGTTGACGGTGTTGACCTGGCGTCTGGCCGGGCGTGGCCAGGCCGGGGGAGAAGAAGCCTTGCGGCTGGCCATGGCCTTTGAGTATCTCCATGTGGCCAGCCTGGTCCATGACGACGTTATTGACCATGCCGAATTGCGGCGAGGTAAACCCACTGCCCATGCCGTTTGGGGATTGGGGGCAGCGATTCTCACCGGCGATTTTTTGCACAGCCGGGCCTTGACCCTGGCTGGGCAATTTGCAGGCCGGGAAGGGGTGGGGCTGTTGGGGCGGGCGATTACCGCCATGGTCGAGGCCGAATTTCTCCAGGCGCGCCTGGCTGCGGCCGGAAAATCTTCACTTGCCGATTATTTCCAGGTGGCGGCCGGTAAGACCGGTGCCTTGCTGGGGGCTGCCTGTGAGGCCGGGGTGGTGCTGGCTGGCGGGAACGCAGAGGCGCGGTCGGCTGGCCGGTCCTACGGGGAGAATCTGGGGCTGGCCTTCCAGATAGTTGATGATCTCCTCGACTACCTGGGCGACTCGGCCAAGACCGGCAAGGCGGTGGGCAACGATCTTGTCGAGGGTAAGCTGACGTTGCCTCTGCTTTACGCCCTGGAGCTGGCTGAGATGGGTGATAGGGCTCGGCTGAAGGAACTTTGGGCCGCTGCTCCGGAGATCCGTGGCGGTTGTATCGGTGAGGTGCGGAAGCTGATTGAGCGCTATGGTGGTTTCGTGGCCGCCCGAGGTAAGGCGGAGGCGCTCATGGAGGCTGGGGTGCTGAGTCTGGCTGCTTTTCCGGCCGGTCCCGAACAGGAGCTGTTTTCGGGGCTGGCCGACTATGTGCTTAACCGGGATAAATGAATGTTTGACTAACTTTTTTAGGCAGCTTATTAGGTAGATTCAGTTTGCTGATAGTTTGTGAAGTGGTATTTCTGGATGAGCCATATTTCTGGCTTGTGACCCTGTTGACGGGGACTCAAAATCTGAGGCATGCTCTTGCCCCGACGCCTGGCAATTCCATTGTCATTGATCGCCCTCACCTTGGCCGTTTTCTGGCCGGTGTTAGGGTTTGATTTCCAGCTTTACGATGATGGGATCAATGTCTACAACAACTGGCGGGTGACCAGATTTTCCGATGCCAACCTGCTTTATTTCTGGCAGTCGTCCTACGACAGTCTTTATATCCCGGTTACCTACAACCTCTGGGCGCTGCTGGCCCGGTTGGAGGCCCTCTTTTCGCCTGCCCAGGGGCTCGACCCGCTGCTTTTTCATGCCGCAAATCTTCTACTTCATTCTGCCAATGTCCTCTTAGTCTTCGTGATTCTGCGCTCCTTGAAGGTCGCCGGGTGGGCGGCCTGGGGCGGAGCCCTGTTCTTTGCCCTGCATCCGGTGCAGGTGGCCCCGGTTGCCTGGGTGACTGGCATGAAGGACCTCTTGAGCGGCTTCTTTTCGTTGCTCGCAATCTGGCAGTATATCATCCATGCCGAGGCCGCAGGAGATGAGGGCAAGCGGAAGAAAGTATCATACTTCCTGACGGCCCTCTTTTTGCTGCTCGCCATGCTTGCCAAGCCAAGTGCGGCGGCAACGCCGCTATTGCTGTTGATCATCGGCCGGTTGCTCCTGGGGCGGACGTGGCGTCAGCTAGGCCGGGAGATTTTGCCTCTGATGGCGCTTACCGCGCCGGTAGTCATCATGACCAAGTTGGCGCAACCTGGTTTTCATCAGGTCTGGCAGCCAGATCTCTGGCAACGTCTGCTGGTGAGCGGTTATGCCTTATGTTTCTACCTCGCAAAGGTTGTGCTGCCCTATAAACTGACTCCGGATTACGGGAAAACTCCCCAGGTGGTATTGGCCAGCGGTCCGTGGCTCTACCTGACCATCATCTTGCCATCCGCGTGTTTGGGGGTGATCTGGCGAAAGGGCCGGAGGTGGTTGGCGCCGACGCTCATTTTTATGGTCGCCCTCTTGCCGGTTTCTGGTCTGGTTCCGTTTGATTTTCAGCAGATTTCCACAGTTGCGGATCGGTATCTCTACCTGGCCATGCTGGGGCCGGCCCTGGCCGTGGGTTGGGGGTTGGCTCGCTTCGGGCGCAAGAGGGTCTGGCTGATCTTTTTGACCGTGATCTGTATCTTGGCTGCTAAGGCCGCCGCTCAGGTCTGGATCTGGGAGAGCAGCACAACGCTCAGCACCCATGCCGTACAGGTCAACCCCAAGAGCTGGGTGGCCCATAATAATCTTGGGATCGTCAAGGCAGAGCATGCTCTTGATGCCGAGGCCATGGCCGAATTTGCCGCGTCCCTTGCTGTCAATCCTAACTATGCCGATGCCCATAATAATCTGGGAGCGCTCTATCACCGGCTTAATCGGAATCAGGAGGCTGAACATCATCTCCAGAAGGCGCTGGACTTAAACCCCGCCAGTTATAAATCCGCCTTCCATCTTGCCGATCTCCATAGCGATCAGGGGGCGTATGAGGAGGCCATTGATTATTACCGCCAGGCGATTGCTGCGAAACCGGATTTTGTCGAGGCCTATAACAATTTGGGTCTCATCCTTATCAAGCTCAAGAGGCCTGCTGAGGCCCGGGAGCTCTACCTGCAGGCTGTTGCTGCATGTCCGACACACCCGATGCTTTACTTCAACCTCGCCCGGGCTGAGGCGGAGCTAGGGAATTTACGGGGTTCCAGCTCGTTTCTGCTGAAAGCGATTGTTGCCGATCCGGAATTCGCCCCGGCCTATCATCAGCTTGCGCATGCTTTCCGGGACCTCGGTGATGAGGAAGCGGCGCTTAGATACGAAGCTCAGGCAAGGGCGCTGGGCTTTTCGGAGTAGTCCTCCGTGTCGTTCCCCCCGCAAATATCCGCTAAAAATATCAAGCACGTTACCTTGGGCAGATAATCGTTCAAAATCATTTTACTTCTGTGATATGCTCTCCCATGGTTGTCGCATAAGAAGGGGGTGCTGTCCGTCTGTTGTATCGTCTAACTCCGTGTGCCATTGCAGTTATTTAACTCATCTTTGGGGAAATCGAGGGAAATGCCGCCGCGTAAACGTATAGGGGATCTTCTGATTGAACAAGGGCTGATTACCGAGGCGCAGCTCAAACACGGCCTGGAAGAACAGAAGAAGAGTGGCGAGTTGTTGGGCTGCATCCTCTTCCAGCTCGGGCACATCAGTCAGAAAGATCTCTTTAATGTCCTGGCGCTCTCCCAGTCTGTGGCGGCCGTGGCCCCACCGGATATTCGGGAGAGGGATATCTCTGGCGAGATTGACCATCTGGTCAACCAGAGCAGCAGTCTGTTCAATAGAGGCGCTGACCCGCGAAAGAAAGAGCTGGAGGCCCTCAACTCGCCTCTGGTCGCCTTGGTCGAGAAAATTCTGGGGGAGGGGGTGCAGCGCCGGGCCACCGACGTCCATATCAATCCGGACCAGAAAGGGGTTCGGGTCCGCTACCGGATTGATGGTGTCTTGCAGCACGCCTTGTTTCTACCCGAAACACTGCTCAGCCCGATTGTTTCCAGGTTTAAGATTCTTGGCCAGATGGACATTGCCGAAACCAGGTTACCCCAGGACGGCGGCGCCGAATTTTTTGTCATGGGTCGGCCGGTTGATCTGCGGATCTCGACCTTTCCCGTGGCTGGCGGCGAGAATGTGGTCGTGCGGATCCTCGACAAATCCCAGCTACAAATCGGCATGGAGCATATGGGCTTCTTTGCCGATGATATTAAGATGATCTACGACATTCTGAAGGTGCCCAACGGCATAATCCTGGTAACCGGGCCTACTGGTTCTGGTAAAACCACCTCGCTCTACTCTTTCCTCTCGGTGATCAATTCGGTCAACCGCAATATCATCACCCTGGAAGACCCCATCGAGTACCAGATGGCTCTGGTCCGGCAATCGCAGATCAACGTCAAGAGCGGTTACACCTTCGCGGTCGGTTTACGGTCGATTATGCGTCAGGATCCCGATGTGATCCTGGTGGGAGAAATGCGGGACCTGGAAACGGTACAGCTAACCATCCGCGCCGCACTCACCGGCCACCTGGTTTTCAGTACCCTGCATGCAACCGATTGCGTGGCGACCGTTGCCAGGTTGATCGATATGGGAGCAGATCCCTTCTTGATTACCACCACCATGGAGGCGATTTTTTCGCAACGTCTGCTGCGTACCTTGTGTCTGGAGTGCCGGGAAGAAATACCGAGGGATGACCCACAGTATGCCCTGGTTGGCGGGTTGGCCGACGGCCAGAATCTCTATCGGGCTGGGGGGTGTCCGCTTTGCGGGGAGAGCGGCTATAAAGGGCGGACGGTGGTCTATGAAATATTGCGCCTCTCGGTGGCGATCAAGGAAATGATCAACAACCGGGCCAGCACCGAAGAGATGCGTCGGCAGGCAGTGGCTGAGGGTTTTTCCAGTATGTTGGAGACCGGATTGCGCAAGGTCCGCCTGGGGGAGATTTCCCTCGATGAACTGCAAAGGATCACCAAATTGTCTTGAGATAACGGAATCGAGTTCGTCTATGGCGGTAGTAGGTGACTGGTAAAGGGAGTGTTAAAGTGCTGATCATTAGCTGGCAATCTATTCTTCAATACATCAATGTGGGCCTAAGGCATGCCGGTCTTTAAATTCCGGGCACTGGACCACTTAGCCCAGGAGAAGATCGGCACTTTTGCGGCCGCCGACGAGCCAGAACTGGCGCATTTTCTGAGCCTGCAAGGCTTGACCCTGGTAGAGGCCCAGCAGGCTCTGTTGCCTGGTTGGAAGGAGTTGTTCCAGCCGAAATTCTCCGAGCAGAAACTCCGGGATTTTACCTATCTGCTGAAGCTGGTTTACGTTTCGGGAATTTCGCTGTTGAGCGGACTGCAGAGCATCATGGAGGGACAGAGAGACCCGGAAATTCGGGATATCATCAAACAGTTGCATGACGGGGTTGAGTCAGGCAAATCCCTCTCCGAATGTCTGGAGGAGCGGCCTGCGGTATTTCCTGAATACTACGTGCAGATGGTCAGGGCAGGGGAGGCGTCTGGTACCCTGGACAAAAGTGTTGAGGGGCTGCTGAGTTATCTTGAGTGGCAGGCCGATTTTACCAAGACTGTCCGCTCCTTTTTCGTATACCCGCTGACTATTCTGTCTATCCTGATTCTGTTGGGTGGAGTGTTGGTGATATTTGTTTTCCCGGGACTGATGAAAGTTTTTTCCAAATTGGATGTCGCTTTACCGATGCCAACGCGGATTCTCATGGGAATCTCGGCCTTTGCCCAGCATTATTATCTCTTGTTGGGCGGTATGGCCCTGGCGGCTTTTGTCGTTATCAAGTTGTGGAGCCGCACTGCGGAAGGGAGAAAATGGTTGGATGGTCTGATTTTGGCGCTGCCGGTGGTGGGGCCGTTGGTGCTTAAGATCAATCTCTCCCGGTATTTCAAGACCTTGGCGACCCTTTATGCCGCCGGTCTGGAGATCCAGCAGACCTTCATGGCGGCCACGGCGGTGGTCAGCAACCAGGTCTTGCGGGAGAGATTGGCGGCGGTTCCCCGGGCCATCGCCGGCGGTGAGACCATCCATCGGGCCATGGTCAACCTGGGAATGTTTCAAGGACTGGTAGTGGAGATGGTCGGTATGGGGGAGAAGACCAATAATCTTGACAGCGCCCTGCTGCGGGTATGCTCCATTTATGACCGGGAGGTTCCCGAGACCATCAAGAAGGTTTTCGCGGTAATCGAGCCGCTGACCGTGGTGGTCATGGGTGGCATGGTCTTATTGGTTCTACTGGCGATTTTCCTGCCGATCTACAGCATCGTGGGGGGGATCCACGGGCGATGAGGTGGCGATTGCATCACAAATACGGGCTGGCTGAAAATTGCCGGGGGGCCTTTCAACAGGGTTTTACCCTGGTCGAGATCCTGGTGTCCATGGCGATTATGGCCATTCTGTTTGGCACGATGATGCCCTTGATGGACAAAGTCTGGTTGAGCAGTGAAAAGAGTGATACCAGGCAGAAGATGGCCGACCTGAAACGGGCCATGGTCGGGGACCAGCGGATGGTGCAGAACGGCATCCGGATGCATTACGGCTTTGTTGGTGATTACGGTGTCCTGCCGTCGGTTATCTCCGATCTGGTCATTGAGCCTACCTGGGTTGTTTCTGGAATTTGGCAGGGTCCGTACCTGGTCGGGGCCTTTGATATGAAAGATTATTATAACGATGCCTGGCATCGCCAACTGGTTTATACCACATATCCGCCAGATGCCCCCTTGGAGGTGACGTATCATGTGGAGGGGCACCCCGATGTCATTCTGAAATTTGCTGCCACCCTGAAGAGCCTTGGACCTGATGGTCTGGCCGGAACTGCCGATGACCTGGACGAAAATACTGATCCGGAATTGCAGATTCTGACCAGTGAGGTGTGGCCGACCAACAAGGTTCAGGGAAATCTTGATTATGTTGTTACGGCGGCGGCGCCAAATCCTGGCCCGGACGTATTTGCCAGGCTTTATGTGAATTATAAGGGGCCTATCGGGGATGAGGTCGTTTTCTCCGGGTGTTCACGGTTGGTGGTGGGGGAGCTTGTGGCCGGTGAACCCAAGCGGGTGCGCCAGACCCTTGAGATTATGGATCTTTTGTTGCCCGTTGGTCGAGATGTAGTGGGCAGCCATATCTATACTGATGCAGATTGCACAGAGCCCCATATTGACACTCAGGCCAATGAAGCTGCGGCGTATGTTAGTGATGGGCTTTCAACGCTGTCGGTTAACTTGCCTACAGTAAATTATTCCTATGCTCCCTGAGCCGAATCGGACCAGCTTGGCATTAAGCACCTAGAGAAGCTAAAGATCAAATCAAGCTGAAGTTTAATTATAATGGCTGAACTTTATATCGACCTGCGCAACGACTCGGCCCTGGTCCTCTTGGTGGAAAAGGGGGCGGTGCTATATGGACGGGCTTTTACCCAGAAGATAGGTGACGGTGAGGCTTTACGCCAGCTAGTGGCCACGGTCCGCACCGATAGCGGACTCACCTTCGCAAGTGCTCATCTGCTCGTGCCAGGCTCTGAAGTAACACTACGTTTGCATCGGACCCAGGCCACGGCAATGGAGGACGCGCGGGCAATAATCGGCCGGGCGGTGGCCATTGAGTCCGGAGAAATGGCCCCCCTCTTTCTGCTGACGCGGATGGCCGTGGAGCATGGCCAGCAGGTCTATCTTGCCGAGTGCTTGCCTCGCCCGGCGCTGGAAAGGTATCTGCGGATGTTCCGGGAGGCCCGTTTGCGCCTGTTGACCGTTAGCACCGCCTTTCAGGCCCGGCAGGCATTTCTGTCCGCATTGCCGGGGGAGCTGCACCAGGTCCAGGCGCTTTTAGATCTCGATGCTGATGGTGGCATCGAGGCCACGTTTTTCTCCAGCACCGAAATTCTCCAGCATGAGGTCCTAAGCGGGGGAGGGGCCGCGATGCAGGCGCCGACGAGTGATACTGACACCGAGCGGAGTGGTAGGCGCAAACTTTACGAAACCATGAACAATCTGCACACTGTTTACTCCCGCTTTATGAGCCTGCACCCGCAGGCTGTTATGGGTAAACTGTGGTTGGGGGGTCCCGGGGCCGCCGATTCTGGGGTCGCGGTGGGACTGGCCGAGGCGTTAGAAACCGAGGTCGGGTTACTTGTCCCGGATGAGGTCAAGGACCTCTTTATTGCCCAGGCCTATGTCGCTGCAGTCGGCTGCCTCCGTCGGCTTCAGAAAAAAGACCAGGTTAATTTTCTCCCCAATGAACTTCGCAACCGCTTCCAATTTAATAGCCGGTTGGTTGCCCTGGCTCTTGGCGGGATATCGGCCTTGCTCGTGTTGACAACATTGGGAGTCGGCGAGAGGCGTTATATCGCAGCCAAGCGGGAACTGGCTGATGCGCAACTTGCTTTGCAGGCTGCTCAAGCGTCTTCCGGCCGGGTCCTGGATCATCTTAAAGATCTTAAAAAAATTCGCGAGTTAACCGGCAAGCAGATGCCAGTTTACGATATCCTCCGGGAGTTGACGGTTGTCCTGCCGCCCGGAGTTTACCTGGAGGGATTGGAATGTGTTGTGCCTAACGGCAAAGATGCGGGGGATGTCAAGCTCACCGTGGCCATGGTCTACGATGATGAATTCGGCTCCCGTCGGTTGTTGTCGCAATACGTTTCGGCCTTGGAGGTCTCAAACGTCCTGAGTCAGCCCAGTGAGCCGCTCATCACCTACCGGAAGTTGGGGGAGCGAAAACTGTTGGTGGCGGCCATTAGCTGTAAGGTGGTGGCAAAGAAGATGGGGGATTGAGATGAAAAACCGCAAAGCGCTGGTCGTCTGCATGTTTGTCGGGATCTGTCTCCTGTTAGGGTACGTGCTGATGCGGCACCGTGACTTGAAGAAAATCCAGGCCGAATTGGCAGTTGCCAAGACCCAGAATAATGAACTGACAAGGGCCAATCAGGAAGTGGCCAAACTGATTGGGCGATATGGGGCAGGTGCAGATGTCCCTGCCTTTGTCGAAGAAATGCACCGGTATGCCCGGCAGGCCGGCATTGCCGATGACTATGAATTAAGCAGTAGCCAGAAAAATTCGTCCTCCGGCCGCTCCGGCGCAAGTAATCAAAAGGGCGTGGAGGCGGCGCTGACCGTTAGCCGGATGCGGATTTCACTGCATGGCGAATACCGGGATATCGCCGAGTACCTGCGCCTGTTGCAGGAAGATAAAAATCCGAAAAAGTTCCTTGATCTGAGGGTGTCACAAGAGAAGGGAGTGCCCAGATTGACCATGAACCTGGAGCTCTATTCCTATAGGGGGGACAATGCTACCTAACTTCCTGCTGCGGCTGGTTTGTCTGATGATATTGTTGGTTGTCGGCCAACCCCGCCCCGCATTGGCTGGTGATCGCCCGGGGCTGGTGGGCGAGGCCAGTAAACGGTCAGCCGCGGCCAATTCCGGGGAAGCCAAGAAGGTTGATGCCAACTGGAACCGGGACCTCTTCGGGATTTTTCGCGAAGAGGCGGAGCTGACGGAAAATGAACTCATCGCGGCAATGCCTAAGCCGAAGCCTGTACCAGCCAAGGTAGTGCAGGTGGCGCCGGTGGTGGAACCGAAAAAAAGCGAGCCGGTAAAGGTGGTGCCCAAGAAGGTTGTGAAACTGAAGGGGCTTAAGCTGCAGGGCATTGTAGTTGTCGGCGACCATGCCGCTGCTTTAGTCGATGGGAAAATAGTCCGCCAGGGTGAGGTGGTGGAAGGCTGGACCGTCAGCCGGATTACCCGGAATAGTATATCAGCTTTAGGCCAAGACGAGGAAAGGGAGTTCGAATTGCTGGTCGGCAGTGAGAAGGCCCGGGTCCATGCTCAGGCTAAGCAAGAATAGTGGAAATCAGATAATGTCTAATTGGAAACCAATCATGAGAAAATGCCTTGCTTGCTTATTTGTTGTGGGTTGCGGGTTGCTTGCCGGTTGTATCGTCTCGCAACCGGAAAGGATTTCCGAAACCATGGTCCTGCCTGAAGCGACATTTACCCCGCCTCCCAAGGCCAAGATTGTGCCGGAGGCGCTCGCGCCGGTAGTTGAAACTGGCGGCAAGGACGCAGTGACATCGGCCGAACCGGGGCGGCTTTTTTCGGTCGCTTTTGCGGACGTTGAGCTGCCGGAAGCCCTGGCGTTGCTAAGCCGGGAAAGCGGGGTGCCCATCATCACCAAGGGGACAGCTACCGGGAAGGTGACCGCCGATATTGAAAACCGGAGCCTGGGCGAGGTCCTTTACGCCATCCTGGAACCTCTGGGATTACGGGCGCTCCCGGAAAATGGCATGATTACGGTGGCGGCCCCGCAATTGGTCAGCCGGACCTTTGAGGTCAGTTACATCAACAACAAGCGGGCCTCTACCAGCACCACCAATGCCTCGGTTTCCTCTGGATCCTCTACCTCGTCCAGTTCAAATAATTCCTCCACCTCCGGAAGCTCGACTTCCTCCAGCAGTGGTTCCGGTAGCCAGGGTAATGTCAGTGTCAGTACCACCGGCACCACCGATTTCTGGCCGGCCATGAAAAGCGGTTTGGAGGCGGTTATCTTCGGTTCTGCCGGGCGTAAGGATGGAACAGGCAAGCAACTGGTCATCAATGAGATGGCCGGGGTGATCTATGTGACCGACTACGTCGACAATATGGCCGAGGTGAGCCGCTATATCGACGAGGTGGAGAACGCCGTCAAGCGGCAGGTGCTGATTCAGGCACATATAGTCGAAGTTACCTTCAACGATAGCTATGCCATGGGGATTGATTGGGACTACATCTTTAACGAAAGTGACCGCGGTTGGGGCTTGCATCAGAAATTGGCGCTGTCACCCAGTAATTTTTTCCAGCTTGATCTCAAGACCGGCGATTTTACCGCCTTGCTCGATGCCATGCAGAAGGTTGGCAAAGTCAATATGATGTCGAGTCCCAAGGTCTCCACCCTGAACAACCAGAAGGCTGTGATCAAGTTGACCACCAAGGAGGTGACTTGGGTCACGGAAGTCATCGTTTCCGGGACCAGTGGCACCACCCAGACCATCATCAATCCACAGGTTGACGAGGTCGGCCTGTTTCTGGATGTCACCCCCAGTATCAGCGAGGAGAGCCGGGTGACCCTGCAAATTCATCCCAGTATCTCCGAAATTGTCGGGCAGTCGATTGCAACAAATGGAAGCAGCAAACCGATAATCAATGTTCGCGAGGTCGATACCCTGGCCGATGTGCAGAGCGGTCAGACAGTGGTCATTGCCGGGTTGATCTCCGACCGTTTCCAGGACACCCGGAGCAGCGTGCCGGTGTTTGGGGGTATTCCGGTGATCGGTAACCTCTTCTCGCACCTGTCCCAGGAAAAGAAAAAGGTCGAGCTGGTGATCTTCCTCACCCCTTACGTGGTGGATCGACAGCTCAGCGATCAGATCCGCCAGGGCCATGAGCTGCGGCTGGAGCAGATTCGTGAGATTAATCAGCTTATTCACTGTCCCAAGAATGCCAAATTGTTCTGAACCTCAGCTAAAGCTGCTTTTTTGGGCAAACACCTAAGCCGTAGCTGACTTGAGGAAGGGATTTGTCAACAAACCAGAAGGATTGGATATGAACTATATAGAAAGTGCTTGGGGCAGGGGGAGATGCAAAGGGGTTTGCCTGCTTGCCTTCGTGGTCATGGCATCTGTCAGCATGCTTCTGCAAGGATGCTCAAAGTCAGACACCCCCGAATCATCGTCAACCTCGGAGTCAACCGGCTATACCCTATATCTGTCTCTCTCAAAATCGTCTGTTCTTGCGGATGACACCGATATCGCCCAAGTTAACGCCGAGGTACGATATAGAGGTCGCGGACAAGCGGGCGTGTCCGTGACATTCTCTGCCTCCGGGGGCGGTCGGTTGGCGTCCACCAGTGCCAGCACCGGTGATAAAGGCAAGGTTTCCATCGCTATCACCTCAGGACCGAAGGCCAATAACAAGAGCATCACTGTGACAGCGGCAATTGCCGGGGCAACGACAAGCGTCCCACTTCAGATCTATGGTGCCAATAGCCCCACAGGCGACAACATAACCATGAGTACAATGACCTTTGGGGCAAATCCTCTTTCGGCATATGGAACGACCAGCGTCTCGGTCAACGTGCTCAACAGCGATGCCATCTTCAACACGCCGGTAAATGTCAGTTTTTCATCCCCATGTGCCACAGCCAAGAAAGCCAATTTAACGACATCGGTCACTACAATCAACGGGGTAGCAACCGCCTCCTATGTGGACAATGCCTGTGGTGGTAGCGACATTGTCACTGCAACCATAACCGATGGCCCCTCTACATCATCCACCTTGAATGTTAATGCTCCAGGTAGCGGTGCCTTGACATTCGTGTCAGCGTCACCTTCGACGATAACCCTTCGGGGAACTGGGGGGGCGGGGTCAAGTGAGTTCGCTCTGGTGATCTTTAAAGTGGTTGATGGCGCCGGCAATCCCATAGGCGGCAAATCTGTCAGCTTTGCGCTTAGCACCGATGTAGGAGGCATAACCCTTTCGGCGCTCACCGCCATTTCCAACGCAACGACAGGACATGTTTCTGTTGATGTGCATTCAGGTGTTGTTGGAACACCGGTTCGTGTCTCAGCAACAACCCTCACAGACGCTGGGACTGTGCTTTCAACTCAATCTAATACGCTAGTTATTTCAACCGGTTTGCCAGATCAAGACAGTACTTCGTTGAGTGTCGAGAAATTCAACGTCGAAGGGCTGAACATTGATGGGGTTACAACAAAACTGACTATGCGACTGGCTGATCACTTCAACAATCCGGTGCCGGACGGGACTGCAGTATTTTTCACCACCGAAGGTGGTTCAGTTACCCCATCCTGTACAACCAGCAACGGAGCTTGTTCAGTAACTTTGACGTCACAAAATCCCCGGCCGGCCAACGGTCGAGTGACTGTTCTTGCTTATGCAATTGGTGAGGAGTCTTTCACTGACCTTGATGGCGATGGCTTGGCGGACCTGGTGCCGAACGAAATTGTTGAAGACATGCCCGAGGCCTGGCTTGACACTAACAGAAATGGCTTAAAGGACTTTAACGAGCCATTTATCGATTACAACAACAACGGAACTTATGATGGGCCGGATGGTAAATTCAATACCAGCCTGTGTAACGAAGCCCCTGACTATATCACTCCTACCAGGGTGAGCTCACCTGGCAGTTGTAGTGCTCAAAAAAGCCTCCATGTGCGCAGAGATACGGAGATAGTTTTCTCTGGAAGTTTTGCAGTGGTTTCGCCCGATACGATAACTCTCTCAAGCTGTGGTGCAATTGACGAGGAAAATCTTACGGTTTTAGACCAAATCGGCAATCCCATGCCGACAGGCACCAAAATTGATCTCACTGCCTCCGGAGATATTGCTTTCACTAGTGTTAGTGGGCTCGTTCATTCGACTGACTCATTCGAGGTTGGTAATTCCAATAAAATTGGTAAAGACATCACTAACTTTTCCTTCACAATTGCTTCCAGCAAAGGCTCTGGCTGTGCTTCAGGGGGTAGTGGGAGCATTAAAATTATAGTTACGACACCATCTGGGGTTATTACCAGAAAGAATATTGCTGTTGCGATTTTATAGCATTGTCGATTGCACTAGTCGGATTCGCCAGGGACACAAGCAACGGCTGGAGTAGATTCGCGAAATCAATCACCTCGTGTCCCTTGCCGTGCCGGAAGGAGCATCTTGAGCTTCCGGCATTCCTTGGTTACGCTACCGATAGGCTAGCCCTTAACGCATACTTCGATCTAGGACGTGGCCTCGCCACCAGGAGACGCATGGAACAACAGGGGAAGGGGGAGCCCAAAAAGGTTGAGAAAAAGCCGGGCTTGGATGTCGCGGCCGTCATCGCGGAGATGTTAATCGGCCAAGGACTCTTGACCAAAAAACAATTGGATTATGCCCGGCGCGTTTTTGCCAAGTTACCGACTGGCAAGACCTTACTCGGAGTAATAACTGACCTCAAATACCTCAGTGAGGATCAGATCCGGGCCGCTCTGAGGGGTAAGGAGATCATCGCCCCGATCGGAGAAATTTTGGTCGAGCTCGGCCATCTTAAACGGGCCGATCTCGATAAGGCCCTGGCCGTGCAACAGGATGACCGTTCGCGGAAGTTGGGCGAGATTCTCCTGGAGCAGCACTTTGTGCAGGAGGAAAAACTTCTCGAGGTCCTCTCGCACCGGTTCGGGGTGCCGCATTTCGACGTTGTTGGCGAGGTGTACGATGACCGAATTCTCGAACTCGCCTCTTTCAAGGAATACCGGCTCCATAACTTCATTCCGATTCGTAGCGATGGCGAAGCCGTTCTGGTGGCTTTCGGCGAGGGGATGAATGAAGGGACAGTCCGGATTGCCAAGAAGATCCTCGGTAAGGAGATTATCCCGGGGATCGCCCGTGAGGCGGCCATCGAACTGGCCCTGATCCGCCACGAGGCCAGGTTGCACGGCGAGTCGGTCGCTGTCGCCCACTCCGAGAGCATCGTGGTATCGGCGGTCAATACTATTATCAACGCCGCGATCAAGGAAAAGGCCAGCGACATCCACGTCGAGCCGATGAAAAACGCCCTTCGGATCAGGCTGCGAATTGACGGTGTGCTGATTCCCTACAAGGATTTTCCTCTGGAGCTGATGCCGCCGATGATCAGCCGGATGAAGATCATGGCTGGTGCGGACATCGCCGAGAAAAGGCGCCATCAGGACGGCCGGATTCTCTTTGAGACGCCGGAAGGCGCCCTGGACATGCGGGTCAATTTCTATGCCACCGTGGGGGGAGAGAAAGTAGTTTTACGGCTACTTAATAAGCAAGCGTTGTTGCTGGATATTAAGCAGATCGGTATGTTCCCGCGGATGTTGCAGATGTTCAAGGAGGAGGCCCTGGATGCCTCCACCGGAGTCATTCTGGTTACTGGCCCAACCGGTTCCGGTAAAACCACCACCCTCTATAGCGCCATCAATTATCTCGATAATGTCGATGTCAGCATCATTACTGCCGAGGACCCTGTCGAATATATCATCGACGGAATAGCCCAGTGTTCCCTCAATGCCAAAATCAAGCTCACCTTTGAGGAGAGTTTGAAGCATATGATGCGTCAGGACCCTGATATCATCGTCGTCGGCGAAATCCGGGACCGGAATTCCGCCGAGGCCGCTATCCAGGCTGCACTCACCGGTCACAAGGTATTGACGACATTCCATACCGAGGACAGCATCGGGGGGCTCATCCGGTTGCTGAATATGAACATCGAAGCATTCCTGATCTCTTCCACTGTGGTCAGCGTTCTCGCCCAGCGTTTGTTGCGTAGGGTCTGCCCGGACTGTGCCGAAGACCATCTGCCGACTTCGCATGAGATTCGCCGGTTAGGCTATAAGTCCGAGGAGTTTAAGGGGGTTGTGTTCAAGAAAGGGCGCGGCTGCAAGCAGTGCCGCTTCACCGGTTACCGGGGGCGGGTCCCGATTTTTGAACTACTGGTGCTGAACGAGATGGTAAAAGACGCCTTGATTGCCAAGAAGACTTCGTATGAGATCAGACGCATCAGCTCCGAGTCGGCAGGTTTGGTTACCCTCCTGGAAGACGGGATTATCAAGGCGGCCGCCGGGCTGACGACCTTTGAGGAAATTATGCGGCAACTGCCGCGTTTAAGCCCTCCCCGATCATTTTCAGATCTGCGCCGCATCCAGGGAGAACTAGCGTGAACGAAGAAATCTCATTGCTTGAGCGGATCGACCGGATTATCAGTTCTGATGAATTTAAGCTGCCGGTATTCAGCGATATCGCCATCAAGGTCCGCAATATGGTGAGTTCGGCAAATTTTGAGATTCAGGATGTCGTACGGCTAATCAGCAGCGATCAGTCCCTCGCCAGTGAGGTGTTGCGGGTTGCGAACTCGCCTTTTTACGGCGGATTGACCAAGATCGTAACTCTGCGAGAGGCGGCGGTAAGGATGGGGGCCAAGCAGCTCGCTGATCTGGTGATGGTCGCCTCCGAGCGCAACAACTATCTGGCCAGTGATAAAGAGGTCCAGCACTTGTTGAACAAACTGTGGCGGCATGCCGTGGGTGCGGCCCTCGCTTCGCAGTGGCTGGCCAAAAAAACGGGATATACGGACCGCCTCAATGAGGCCTTGCTGGGTGGGTTGATTCATGACATCGGTAAACTCGCCGTCCTCAAGGTGGTTGATCAACTCAAGGTCAAGGAGGGGCTAAGTTTTCCGGTTGATTTTGTCGTGGAAGTAGTGAATTCCGTGCACGCCCAGCAAGGTTACCGACTGGCCCAGAGGTGGCATCTTCCGGAAAACTATTGTGTTATTGTTCGTGACCACCATCTCGATGAAGTTGATCAAGCCAATACGGTTCTGATGATCGTCAAGGTTGCCGATGCCGCCTGTAACAAGCTGGGGATCGGAATGAATCTGGATGCCTCCATCGAACTCGCTGTCCTGCCGGAGGCGCACGGCCTGGGCCTTGGCGAGGTGTTGCTGGCGGAACTGGAGATCATGCTGGAAGACACCATGCAGGTGGTGGCAGGTTGAACTGGGTGCCTTCACTGGCACTTCTTAGGAGGTGGCTGATCTCCGACGCATCGCACTGTGCCTAAAAAGGTCATTTTGGGCGTTAAGGCGGTGCGTGTTGGGGCGGCGGTCATTTCACAAAAAAAGCCGACAAGGGGCGAACCTTGTCGGCTTTTTTTCTACACCCGGAACTTTTCCGGGAGAGTTCTTACTTCTTGTGGCAATCCTTACATCCAACAGGACCGGCAGCGCCGCCCTTGGCCTTGTCAGCCTTGTGGCAATCCATGCACTGCTTCATGGCGTCTTTCTTCTGCAGTTTCCCACCGGCGATGGCCTTCTCGATGGAACCGGCTTCCTTGGCGAACAGCTTGTGGCAAGCGTCACAGTTCTTGTTGAGCTTCTCCTGATGCATCTTGTGGTTGAAGTTCACATCGCCAGGAGCGCCGCCCTTCAAAACCATGGTGTCGGCAGCGAAGGCCGCACCAGCGAAGGCTACTGACAGAACTGCACCGATCATAATTGCTTTCTTGAACATGGGTATCTCCTAAATTTTTTTCTTTTTTTGACCACCGGTGGTTCCCGGTAGCTACGCGATTTAACGATGCCAATAGTTATTTTGACCATCGACGATGGGATATAATTCTTTCTCAGAAATTTCTCCACAATTATTGTGGGGGGCTTTCATATTTTTTTTAGGCCTGATTTTACCCTCTGGTGGCACCGGTCAACTTGTGGTGCTGTGCAGCGAGGCACAGACCGTCGGATCAATTATAGTTGACTATTCGGGGCCTGGCGATATTGTTCGCTGGCTGTGGTGATCAATAACACAGCCGCGAAATCTGGTGGTGCGCCACCTACATTAATCTTGGCGAACGGATGTGGAATGGCGGCAGGGAAGGGTGGGAAAAAGAAAGGGGGCGGCAAGGGGAAAATTGTCCGGGGCCTTCTGCTCTTTGGGTTCCTCGCCGCCACGTTGCTGGCGGCCTTTGTCCTGATGATTCTGAGGCCCTTCGAAAACCAGCGTCGTCCGGCGGTTAGATCCAGTAGGGACAAGCCACCCATCGTCCACTTTGAAGAGGGTGCGGCAAAACCTGGCTCGACCGCAATCGAACCACAAAAAGAAAAGAAAGGTCCGGCCCCGGTGGTTTCGGCCAAGCCCGGGCCGGGGAGGACGGCTGGAGAATTACCGGTATTGGCCATTGTCATTGATGACATGGGCTACCAGTCCGAGCTTGACGAGGAACTGCTCCGCCTGGATCTCGGCCTGACCTTTGCTTTTTTGCCGCACGGCCCGCATACTGCCACTCAGGCGGAGTTGGCCGCAAAATTAGGTCGTGAAGTGTTGCTGCATTTTCCTATGGAGCCGGACGACCATCGCTGGGATCCTGGCCCGGGTGCGGCTACGATTGGGATGAGCCCTGCCCGGTTGCGTGAGGTATTTGCGGAGGATCGGTCTCTGGTGCCCCAGGCGGTAGGAATAAACAACCACATGGGTTCTCGCTTCACTCGCGACTCTGCGGCCATGCGTGGGTTCCTGGCCCTGGTCCGCGACAGCCGCCTCTTTTTTCTGGACAGCCTCACCTCTCCGGATAGTGTCGGGTATTCCCTGGCCAAGGAGATGGGGGTGAAGACCGGGCGCCGCCAGGTTTTTCTCGATAATGTGCGTGATCAGGCCTTGATCGTCACCCAAATTCGCCAGTTGTTGGCTATAGCTGAACAACAGGGTGAGGCCATCGGCATCGGTCATCCCTATCCGCAGACCTTGGCGGCGTTGCGGGCGGCCCGGCCGGAAATAATGGCCCGGGCCAGGATGCTGGCAGTCAGTCGGTTGCTGCAGTGACTCCGGAGCTGGTATTTTTCCTGGATTATGCTATAAAGCATGCTGGCGGCGGTAACCGCTTGTCACCTCAACGTGATTTCCGCAAGAAATGGGCCGGATAGTTACCCTGACCACTGACTTTGGGCTGGCGGACGAGTTTGTCGGGGTGTTGAAGGGGGTCATTCTTACCCTGGCGCCGTCAGCTCTGCTGGTCGATCTTTCGCATGAGATTACCGCCCATGACATTCGGCAGGCCGCCTTTATGCTTGCGGCCTCCTGGGGATATTTCCCGGTTGGCTCCATTCACCTGGCGGTGGTTGATCCTGGAGTGGGCTCGGCTCGGAGTCTTGTTTTGGTTGAGACCGCTGACCACCTGTTTTTGGCCCCGGATAATGGTCTGCTCTCCCTGGTTCTGGCAATGGCACTGCCAGCCCGCGCCTGGCGGGTTGAAAATGCCGTCTTGTTTCATGGGCCGATTTCTGCCACCTTCCATGGGCGGGATATTTTGGCGCCAGTGGCGGCCCGGCTGGTAGCTGGGATGGATCCAGGTCTGGTCGGCCCGCCGCTGGCGGTGCGAGAACTGGTCCTCTTGCCGGACCTGGAGCCGCTGTTTGATGCGCAATCCAGGATCATTACCGGCCGGGTCGAACAAGTTGACCGTTTCGGCAACCTGGTGACCAACATCAGGACATCATTACTGCGCGATGTTTTCGGTGAAGACTTCAAGGGGTTAGAAATTGACTGCGGCCGGGGAAAAGTCCGGGGACTTTCGGATACTTTCAGCGCTGTCGCGGTCGGCGAGGCGGCGGCGGTGAGCGGCGGGCGAGGATGTTTGGAGCTGGTGGTCAATCAAGGCCGGGCCGCCGATTATTTTCTGGTTGGCCAGGGTGGCTTGGTGTTGGTGCGAGGAAATTGACTTTGACAGAAGGCGGCTTTGGTATTAAATTAAATGCTAAAATACTGGTGAGAAAGTGAAAGAAGAGCAGATCGGCAATGTGGCGGCGCTGTTGAAGACCATGTCCCATCCCATTCGCCTGAAGATTCTCTGTCTCCTCCAGGAGAAGGAGATGACCGTGGGTGAGATTCGTGAGGAGGTGAAGACCACCAACGCCAATGTCTCACAGCACTTGGCCATACTCCGTAATCAGGGGATACTCAGTGCCAGGAAGGACGCCAACTTTATCTATAACAAGATTGAGGACCCGCGGATTGTTGAACTTATTGGTAAAATGCGGACGCTGTTCTGTCAGGGGAATTAGTTCGGGGGGAGGTTCCGCCCTTTTTTTGGGAGCTTGACGAGAATTCAAATCGGACGAGACGGTGCTTGCCTGGATATCGATGGCGGTTCGGCCAGCCCGTTGGTTGATGGTAAAATTTCGAGCTGAGGTAATGCTGTGAAAATGACCGTAAATGACACTATCCATTCTGTTGCTGGGGCCTTCATTCTGTTGAGCCTGGCCCTGGGGGTGGAGGCGAGCCCGATCTTTATGAGCAAATACTGGCTCTGGTTTACCGCCTTTGTCGGCGCCAATCTCTTCCAGTATGGCCTCACTGGCTGGTGCCCCATGGGGATAATCCTCAAAAAACTGGGGGTGCCGGAGGAGTAGCGCGATTACCGTCAACAAATCCTGAGGCAAAAAAAGGCAGACCGCTCGGGCTGCCTTTTTTATTTGGGGCGCTGGGCCGACGGCGAATAAATGTACCCCGATGTGGAACAAAATCCGTGCCTAAACGTTTAAGGTGATCATGCGCAGGAGTGATGACATCGATCTGATTAACCGTTGCCGGGGGGGCGACCGGGCGGCCTACGCCGAGATCGTTCTGTGCTATCAGGACCGGATTTACAACCTTTGTGCCCACCTGCTGGGCAATCGCGCCGAGGCCGAAGACATGGCCCAGGCCACTTTTCTCAAGGCCTATCGGAATCTGGAGAAATTTCAACCGCGCAGTGCTCTCTATACCTGGCTCTACCGGATCGCGGTCAACACCTGCCTCGATCATTTGCGGCGGCCCTTTTTTGAGTCGATTTTCCGTCGTTCCGCCAGCGGCGAGGAAACGCGGCTCGACCATCCCTCTGCCATGCCTTCGCCGGAAGAGAACATGGAAAACCAGCAGCTCCAAACCGCCATCCTGCAAGCTTTGGGAAAATTGTCGCCGAAACTGCGAGCGGTGATTGTCCTGAAGGAGATCGAAGGGCTGGCCTATGAAGAGATTGCCACAACTTTGGAGATCTCATTGGGCACGGTCAAGTCGCGGATTTCCCGAGCCCGGAGAGAACTGCAGGAGTTGCTGAAAGAATTTAGGGAACAAAAATGAAACTTGTCCGTTTAAGCAGGCAGGAGGACGGAATGAACTGCGCGAAGACTCATGGGCTGATTTCTCTTAATCTTGACGGGGAACTGTCGCCGCGGGAGCAGGCGGCGCTGGCCGCGCACCTCTGCGGTTGCCGGGCTTGTCGCGTCGCCGAGGCCGGGTTGCGGCGGCAGCTCTTGGCTGGGCTGCCAAGGCTTGCCGCCCCGGCTGGTTTCAGCGCCAGGGTCATGGGTAATCTCGCTCCGGTTCCGGCGAGAGGCCTTTGGTGGTTACGCCTCTTGGCGGGGGTAGCAGAGGTCGCGGTGTTGAGCGCGATTATCCTCACCGGCATGCTCTCGGGCGCGGATCTGGCGGCGCGGCTTAGCCCGGAAAAGACCGTGGCGGCCACCCTCGCCCTTGATCTCTTTGACCCGGCCCCGCCCGATTCCCTGGGGGGAGTCTATCTGACGATGACGGAGGTGAGGGATGAAAAGTAGTGTTTTAAAGTTCATGCTCCTGCTTTCCCTGGCCTTCAATCTCTCGATCCTGGCTACGGTCGGCTACCTGCATCACCGGCAGACGGGATACTGGATATCCCCCTTCGGCATGAAGATGGCGAAAGACCATTTTATTTTCGAGGGGCTTTCTTTGCGCCCTGAGCAGATGGCAGCCATGAAGGCCCGAGCCCTGCGGTTCCGGGCTGAGATTGATCGCGGTCGGCTGGAGGTGGTCGGGAAAAGGCGGGAGATTGTCACCCTGATGCGCGGCGAGCCGCCGGACCTTGGTGCCATAAACGCGGGAATCGGCGCGATCAACACCCTTCAGGGCGAGATGCAGAAAAAGATTGTTGCCCACATGCTGGAAGAAAAGGCGCTGCTCGATAAGGAACAGCAGAAAAAATTTCTCGATCTGATCGAAAAGGCCATGAGTGGCGGAGGGCAATTGGGATGTTCGGTGCTGTTGGATCACGAATAATCCGGGCCGGTTTAGTGTCGGCGGCGCTGTTGCTCTGGTGTGGCTGGGTTGCCGCCGGTACGGCGCCCCTTCCCGGGCAGATTCTGAGCTTGGAGGATTGTATATCGGTCGGCCTTGCGACCAATCCCGCCGTCGAAATCTCGATCCAGAATCGGCAGGCGGCTCGCGAGAAAATCGCGGAGGCCAAGAGTGGCTATTATCCCACTTTCAAGGCCTCTTCTTCCTATACCTACACCACTCTTGCCGATGAAAAGATGGGCGGCTCGCCCGATAGCTTCGATACACGCTTGGCGATCCGGCAGCCTCTCTATGATGGTGGTGCCACCACCAGTCTGGTTGCGGGGGTGCGACAAGCCATCGTGGTCCAGGATTATGAAGTGGCGCGGACCAGGCAGGAGATTATCCTCGGGGTCAAGAGTGCTTTCTACGAGGTCATGAGGCGGCGCGATCTGCTGGCGGTGGCGCAAAACAGCCGGGCCGACGCCGAAACACATCTGGAGCAGGCCCGGGGGCTTTACGCCGAGGGGGTGTCGCCCCGCGCCGACGTAATTAAGGTGGAGGTACAGGTTGCCAGCGCCGGGCTGGAGGTAATCCGGGCCGAGAATGCGGTGCTTCAGGCCGAGGCGAACCTGGCGGCGGCCATGGGGCTGTCGGCCAGCGCCGATTTTTCAATCATGCCAACCACGCCCATAGCGCCCATCGCGCTGCCGCCCCTGGCTGGAACCATCGCTCTGGCCCAGGCGGGGCGGCCGGAACTCCGGGGCATCATGGCCAGGATCGAGGCTGCGCAAACCAACATCCGTCAGATTGAAAGCGGCTTCTATCCCAACCTGAGCCTGGACGCCGCTCTCGGCCAACAGGAGAGAACTTACCCGCCCACGGACAAAAAATGGAGTGTTGGGCTGAGCCTGGGTATCCCGGTTTTTGAGCGACTGACCACCCGGAGCAAGAAAAACCAGGCCGTGGCCGCCCTCGGAGCATTGCAGGCCACCGAATTGCAGACCTTACGGGGGGTGGAGCTTGAGGTCCAGCAAGCCTGGTTGGCCTTGAAGGAGTCCCTGGAACGCAAGGAGGTGACCGGCAAAGTGCGGGAACAGGCCGAGGAAGATCTGCGGGTTTCCGAGGGGCGATATCAGGAAGGGGTAGGCAATATCCTGGATGTGCTTGATGCCCAGGCGGCCATGACCCAGGCAAAAACCAACGCGGTCGTGGCGACCTATGATATTGCCACGGCCATGGCTAAGCTCGATCGGGCCACTGGCGCAGGATCACAGGAGGAGAGCAAGTGAAGAAAATGAAATGGGCGATGACGCTGACCATTGCTCTGCTGGTCGCGGGTTCCGGGGTGGCGGCCTGGCGCTATTACCATCAAGACCGCCCGCTGGTGACCTACCAGACCGAGACAGCAAAACGGCGAGACATCGCGGCGGCCGTCCAGGCCACCGGGGTGATCCGCGCCCAGACCGGCGCCGAGGTGAAGGTGGGGGCGCGGATCTCCGGGCGGGTGGAAAGACTCTTCGCCAATATCGGCGACCTGGTGCAGAAGGGGCAGTTGATCGCCCGACTGGAGCAGGTTGATCTGCTGGCCAAGGTTGAGGAGGCGCGGATGAATCTTCGTACCGCCGAGGCCAATCTGGAGCTGGCCGGTAAGAACATTCAGCGCATGCAGAACCTCTTTGCCCAGGGTTTTGTCGCCCGTGACAAGGTGGATGTGGCGGAACGGGACGTGAAGATTACCCAGGCCCAAGTGGAGCAGCTGCGGGCCAACATTCGCTTCAACGAGACCCAGATGTCCTATGCCGATATTTATGCCCCGATCTCCGGGGTGATCGCCGCCGTGACCACCCAGCAGGGCGAGACGGTTTCGGCCTCGTCTTTGAATGTCCCGACCTTTGTGACCATCGTCGATTTAAACCGGCTGGAGATTTACGCCTACGTGGATGAGACCGATATCGGCAAGATCAAGCCGGGCCTCGCCGCCACCTTCACCGTCGATTCCTTCCCGGAGAAGGATTTTTCCGGCACGGTCAGCGCCATCTACCCCAAGGCCACCATCCAGGACAACGTGGTCTATTACATCACCCTGATCACCATCGACAACTCCGAGGGCAAACTGAAACCGGATATGACAGTGAGCGCCACCATCCTCCTCGACAAACGCAGTAATATTCTCACCGTGCCCAACCGGGCCATCAAGAGAGAAGGGGGCAAGAAGGTGGTGGAGGTGCTGGAGCAGGGCCGGGCTGTGACCAAGACCATCCGGACTGGCTGGAAGGATGGCGGTTATACCGAGGTGCTTGATGGGGTGAAAGAGGGTGAGGCGGCTATTACCGGCGAGGCGGTGCAGGCGGCTGAGTAGCTTATTGGTGTTCACCCCTGTGGGAGCGACCGCCTGGTCGCGAATCAGGAATCCGGGGCTGGCAGAGGGGCGGGGAAATTTTCGCGCCATGGGCATTCGGATCGGTATTGGCACCATCTTGTCAAGCCAACACTGAATTGGGCCGCCCTTCGACAGGCTCAGGGTGAACGGTATGTGACTTGGTTAGATTTTGCCTGGAAACTCTGGGATTGCCATCAGATATGGGGGAACTTTGTTGCCTTCTGGTCTCAGGGTAATCGCATTAGAATAAGTTATTCCGATCACCCTGAGCCTGTCGAAGGGCGGCCCAACTTGATTTTGCTTGCTAGGCTGAGGCGAATCAGGAATCCGAGGCTAGCGAGTGGGCGGGGAGATATTTGCACCTTGGCCATTCGCGGTCAGGCGACCGCTCCCACAGTGGCTAACAGCTTGACAAGAATATGCAGAAGAAGAACTGGCAGATTATATTCTAAGGAGAATCACAGCATGATTGAATTGCACGGCATTACCAAGACCTACGTGAAAAACGGTGGGCTTACGGTCAAGGTGCTGGATGGCATCGACTTGCAGATCAAGCAGGGCGAGTTCGTGGCCATCATGGCCCCCTCGGGGATGGGTAAATCGACCCTGATGAACATCATCGGCTGTCTCGATCACCCCAGCGCCGGGCGCTATATCCTGGACGGCAACGAGGTCGAGTTGATGGATGACGATGATTTGTCCCGCACCCGCAACAAGAAGATTGGCTTTGTTTTCCAATCCTTTAACCTGCTGCCCAAGACCACCGCCCTGGAGAACGTCGAGCTGCCGCTGCTCTATTCCCCGGAGGATCACGACCTTGCGGCCCGGGCCCAGGCGGCTCTCGAAGCCGTCGGCCTGGGCGACCGTCTCCACCATGTACCCTCCGAGTTGTCGGGCGGGCAGCAGCAGCGGGTGGCCATCGCCCGGGCGTTGGTCAACGATCCGGCCCTGGTACTGGCCGACGAGCCCACCGGTAACCTGGACAGCGCCTCCAGCGAGGAGGTGATGAATATCTTTAAAAAGCTCAATGCCAGTGGGCGCACCATAATCCTGGTCACCCACGAGGCCGAGGTTGCCGAGCAGGCCCAGCGGATCATCAAGATGAAAGATGGCCGGATCGTCAGCGACGAAAGGAGGGCGTCATGATGACACTAGGGAAGACCACCAATATCGCCACCAAGGCGTTGCTGAAGAACAAAACCCGCACCTTCCTGATGATGCTGGGGGTGGTGATCGGCATTGCCACCCTGACGGTGATCATGTCCATGGCCAAGGGCGCCCGCCATAAGGTGATGAAAGGAATGGCCAATTTTGGCCCCAACGCGGTGATGGTTTCGGCGGGGGGCGGCAAGATGTTCGGGCCGCCCGATGGCCGGGTAACCACCCTGACCCTGGAGGATGAGCGGGCCATCGCCGAATCAGTCAAGGGCATCAAGCATATTGCCCCCTTCACGGTGAATCTGGAACAGAACATTATCTATGGCAGCACCAACACCACAACCATGGTGGTGGGGGTGACCCCGGAGTTTGCCGATGCCTGGCAGTGGTACCCCTCTGCGGGCGAGTTCATCAGCGAGGAAGACAATGGTTCCCTGGCCAAAAACTGCATGCTCGGCCAGACCGTGGTCCGGGAGTTGTTCGGTGGCCAGAA
>Ga0334722_10000874_pt1 | contig 41169 bp, 31 predicted proteins | sample C3_bottom_MG_FD_207210 | JGI IMG/M metagenome (GOLD analysis project Ga0334722, IMG submission 207210) | Sediment microbial communities from Yellowstone Lake, YNP, Wyoming, USA - C3_bottom | ecosystem: Environmental > Aquatic > Freshwater > Lake > Sediment | place: USA: Wyoming | collected...
AAGTCACGCGCTCCCTCGGTGAATTTACTCTACCTCTACTGCCCCAACATTCTGCCGTTGCAGTAGTCCCTCTGTGTAATTGTCAAAGAGCTGGTTGAAAGACCGAATTTGTTATGGTGGGCATAGGTGGACTCGAACCACCGACCTCACGCTTATCAGGCGTGCGCTCTAACCACCTGAGCTATACGCCCACTGGTCCTTCAAAGCTAAACAGTGTACCTGAGATGGTTTGTGATCGACCTGGAGTTTGGTCGGGTCATTAGTACCTTCGGCATGACGGAAGGTTTTTGCTTCCGCTTCCACCTTCCGCCTCGGCCGCCGGATGTTCTCCAGCAACCTGCCGGCCACCAACCCCTCCCTCTACTCCTTAGAAAGGAGGTGATCCAGCCGCACCTTCCGATACGGCTACCTTGTTACGACTTCACCCCAATCACCAGCCCCACCTTAGACGGCTCCCTCCCTCACGGGTTGGTTCACCGGCTTCGGGTGTTGCCAGCTCTCGTGGTGTGACGGGCGGTGTGTACAAGGCCCGGGAACGTATTCACCGCGGCGTGCTGATCCGCGATTACTAGCAATTCCGCGTTCATGTAGGCGAGTTGCAGCCTACAATCCCAACTGAGACCAGTTTTTTGGGATTTGCTCCGGGTCACCCCTTCGCTTCCCTCTGTCCCTGGCCATTGTAGCACGTGTGTGGCCCAGGATATAAAGGGCATGATGATTTGACGTCATCCCCACCTTCCTCCGAATTCTCTCCGGCAGTCTCCCTAGAGTGCCCGGCTTTACCCGCTGGCAACTAGGGACAGGGGTTGCGCTCGTTGCGGGACTTAACCCAACATCTCACGACACGAGCTGACGACAACCATGCACCACCTGTCTCCCTGTCTAGCCCTTCCGGGCTAGAACGCTGTATCTCTACAGCCGTCAGGGGATGTCAAACCCTGGTAAGGTTCTGCGCGTTGCGTCGAATTAAACCACATGCTCCACTGCTTGTGCGGGCCCCCGTCAATTCCTTTGAGTTTCAACCTTGCGGCCGTACTCCCCAGGCGGGGTACTTATTGTGTTAACTCCGGCACGGAAGGGGTCGATACCTCCCACACCTAGTACCCATCGTTTACGGCTAGGACTACCGGGGTATCTAATCCCGTTTGCTCCCCTAGCTTTCGCGCCTCAGCGTCAGTTGCACCCCAGAGAGCCGCCTTCGCCACTGGTGTTCCTCCCGATATCTACGCATTTCACCGCTACACCGGGAATTCCGCTCCCCTCTGGTGCCCTCAAGCCCCCCAGTCTCGCCAGCATCCCCACGGTTAAGCCGTGGTCTTTCACTGGCGACTTAAAAGGCCGCCTACACGCCCTTTACGCCCAGTAATTCCGGACAACGCTCGCCACCTACGTATTACCGCGGCTGCTGGCACGTAGTTAGCCGTGGCTTCCTCCTTGGGTACCGTCACTTCCTTCGTCCCCAAAGACAGAGGTTTACAACCCGAAGGCCTTCTTCCCTCACGCGGCGTTGCTGCGTCAGAGTTTCCTCCATTGCGCAAAATTCCCGACTGCTGCCTCCCGTAGGAGTCTGGACCGTGTCTCAGTTCCAGTGTGGCCGGTCGCCCTCTCAGGCCGGCTACCCGTCGTCGCCTTGGTGGGCCGTTACCCCGCCAACTAGCTGATGGGCCGCGGGCTCATCTGTAAGCGGGTTTCCCCTTTCCTCCCAAAGCCTCCCGGCTCCGTGAGCATATCCGGTATTAGCAGCCCTTTCGAGCTGTTATCCCAGTCTTACAGGTAGATTACCCACGTGTTACTCACCCGTTCGCCGCTAGGGTATATATTGCTACATACCCCCGCTCGACTTGCATGTCTTAGGCACGCCGCCAGCGTTCGTCCTGAGCCAGGATCAAACTCTCCGAAAAAATCTATCGGCTCCACTCTCCACTCTTCTCAGAGCTTCAAGCGGTTCCTCACTTCTTCCAGAGCGTTTTACTTGGCTCTTTTCCTTCGGCCCCTTCGGTCTTCACCTTAGGGTCCGGAACGTGTCCGCACAAACCATCCGGTAAATCAAGGTCTCCCTCGATCTACCCGGTACACTGTTCAGTTTTCAAAGACCAGTTACTCCGCTCACCCTCGGTTTCTTTCTACCTTCCGGCGAGCTTCACTTCATTCAGTCTGGACTTTTATTGTAACATCAGTCCCGACTGTTTGTCAAGGGCCACTTTCTTCCTGGCGCTTCATCCCATCGCTCGCGCGACGAGGCTTGCGGGCCAAGGAATTTAGCTCCCCTTTTCTTTGATCGCCCCTCGCGGCGCGACATTTAGTAATATAGCACGGTCAAAAGATCATTGCAACAGGGAAATTGCAGTGCTATTGCCGCTTGGAACCAGAAAAATAAACCTTCCTTTATTATTCTTTGGTTTACAAGCTGGCATGTCGAATCTGGTCGAAGTTTGGCCGAAACCAGGCGACGGACTCAAAAGTAACGACGTTTAAGCGATCTACATCTCAGCGTAGGCGAAAACCGCATCGGGGCTGACTACGAGGACTACGAGGCCCACCGATGCCCCCAAGTGGTCCTATGGTCCATTATCACCCCACCCGCCACGCGTAGGCGGCCTTCGCTTGTCTGCGCCAAAGCGCCTCCAGTAGCTCCGGAAACCATTCTTATTACTCCTGCAGTACCGCACCCGGACAGCGAGCTTCATCTCCCGGGGAGCAAATAGCGCGACATCAGGACTATTCCCGCGGTCTCAAAAGCGGGAAGAGGATAACGTCACGGATGGATGGCGAATCGGTGAGCAGCATCACCAGACGATCAACGCCGACGCCCAAACCGCCCATGGGCGGCATGCCGTGCTCCATGGCCAAAAGAAAGTCTTCATCCAGGGCTTGAGCCTCTTCGTTCCCTTTTTGGCGCTCTTCCAGCTGTTGCTGGAAGCGTCGCCTCTGGTCCTCCGGATCGTTTAACTCGGAAAAGGCGTTGCCCATCTCCCGACCGACGATAAAAGCCTCAAAGCGATAGGTAAGCTCCGGATTATCGGGCTTGCGCTTGGCCAGGGGCGAGATCTCTACCGGATGGTCCAGCAGGAAGACCGGCCCGGTGAGGTGCGGTTCCACATAGGTTTCCACCAGGGCTTCCAGGACCATGCCCTTGGTGGTCTTTTCGGTCACCGGCACGCCGTGCTGGCGGGCCAAAGCCCGGGCCGCGGCGTCGTCTGGTACCGCCAGCCAGTCGATGCCGGCATATTCTTTGAGGGCCTCAATCATGGAGAGGCGCGGCCAGGGCGGCGTCAGGTCAATCTCCTGCCCCTGGTAAGTGAGGCGGGTGGTGCCCCGGACCTCCTGGGCCACGTGGGCAAACATCTCCTCGGTCAGTTGCATCATATCGTTATAGTCGGCGTAAGCCTGGTAGAGTTCGAGCATGGTGAATTCGGGATTATGTTTGGTAGAGATACCTTCGTTGCGAAAAACGCGCCCTATTTCGTAAACCTTCTCGAAACCGCCAACGACGACCCGTTTTAAGTGCAGTTCCAGGGCAATGCGCAGGTAAAGGTCCATGTCCAGGGCGTTGTGGTGGGTGATAAAAGGCCGGGCCGCGGCCCCGGAAGCCACGGTGTGCATGGCCGGCGTCTCCACCTCTACAAAACCCTTAGCCTCCAAAAAGGAGCGCAACGCCCGGATAATGCGGCTACGGGTTAAAAAGGTCTCTTTGACCTCGGGATTGACGATGAGATCGAGGTAGCGCTGCCGGTAACGCAGTTCGACATCCTTTAAGCCGTGCCACTTCTCCGGCAGAGGCCGCAAGGCCTTGGCCAAGAAAGTAAAATCTCGCACCTCAACCGTTATCTCCCCCCGGCGGGTACGAAAGACTACGCCTTGAATGCCCAAAAAATCGCCGATATCGACCAATTCAAAGAGCTGGTATTTCTCTTGACCTAAAACGTCTACTTTAAAATAGATCTGAATCTGACCGGACTGATCGCGAAGATCGGCAAAAGAAGCCTTGCCGTGTCCCCGCAGGGCCATGATCCGGCCGGCAATTTGGACTTCACGCCCTTCCAACTCGGCGAAGTGCTCGTGAATATCGCGACAACTGTGGGTTCGCTCGTAACGTCCGCCATAAGGTTCGATCCCCAACCGACGGAGCCTGTCCACCTTCTCCCGGCGGATATTGATCAACTCGTTCTCTTCGGTAAGGCTCAAAACAATCTCCTCCAGGTACAACGGAAGCCCAGTCTGATCTCGCCTGGGCCAATGACAGATTTTGGCGTTATAAAGAAGAAAACCGGACACTCCATTTGGCCGCTCTTTGGACAAGAATGCCCGATCAAAAACTGATTAGCGGCTGATGTCCAAAACTTCGTACCGGATGACCCCTAGCGGGACGTTGATCTCAACCCGATCGCCGATTTTATGATTCATGAGGGCCCGCCCCACCGGCGACTCGTTGGATATCTTGTGGTTGCCGGGATCGGACTCCGTTGACCCGACGATCCGGTAAACGGCCTCTTCTCCGGTGTCCAGATCGCGCAATTTCACCTGGGTCCCCAGGGTGATCTCCTGGGGGTTTTGGTCAGCGGCTTTGATGACCCGGGCGTTGCGAAGCATCTTCTCCAGGGTCATGATCCGGCCCTCGATGAAGGCCTGCTCGTTCTTCGCATCCTCGTATTCGGAGTTCTCCGAGAGGTCACCAAAGCTGCGCGCCTGTTTAATTCTCTCGGCCACTTCGCGCCGGCGGACAGACTTGAGGTGCTCCAGTTCCTCCTCCAGCTTCTTCAGGCCTTCCTCAGAAAGTAAGACTTCCTTTTCCGGCATCCTTTCTACTCCCTTTCCCCCAGTTTCTAATCGAGTATATGAAGACTCTGGTCAAAAATCAACCAGGTCAACAGTAGCTTGTGAACCAGGGGCGAAAAAAATTCCCTCGACTCAAGCCACCCAAGCGGGCGCCAGCGAGGAAAGGTCCCATTTCTCGGGAAAATTATAAAGGAAGAGCCATTCTCTGTCAAGGGAATTCGGACAAATCATGAAGAGTTACCGGGAACAAATCCGGCCTAAAACGGCCCTCAACCAAACCCGATCTAGTTCCGTCTAGTTACGTTTCTCGGCTTGGACCAAGCTAAAAGCCGGACACCCTGGCTAGGTCGGCCAGTGCGCGCGTTACTGGCTAACTGCTGGTGACAGGTATGGACGCCTTCAAGCCAAGCATCCACCCAGACTTCAACTACCGGCCGTTTTAGCCAGTGGAGAGAGGCTCACCCGCAGTTTCTTTTCGGCATTGCGGCGGACGGTCTCGATCTCCTCCCGGGTGACGGCCCGCTCAAAACTCCGGAACCCGGCCAGGCGGAAACCGTGCTTTTTGGCCAACCGGTTGATTTCGTCGATCTGCTCCACCGTCATTTCCCGGCCCAAGGAGAAGTTCTCGTACCGTTCCTCCATCGCCAGCATCATGGTTTCGGCCATGCAGGCATAGCTGGTCTTCGGCGGGAACCCGAAGTCGAAATGGAAATCTACGTCGCCGGGGACCTCCACCACGCCGCCTTCGATGACCAGGACGTCTTTACGTTCCTCTACTACCCGCCGGGAGACGTCGCGTGGCCGCGAGACGTCGCAAACGACGGCGCCAGGTTTTAGATCTTCCGGCTCGATGATGCTCTCCATAGAACTGGTGACGGTGAGGATGACATCGGCGTTTTGCAAAGCGGCTTTTAAATCCGTGGAAACGCGGACCACGAGGCCGGTCTCCCGGAGGATCTGCTCGGCCAGATTCTCCAGGCGTTGACCATTGCGCCCGACGATGGTCAGGTTTTTGACCTCGCGGGCCAGGATCTTGGACGAGACGCTACCGATGGAGCCGGTTGCTCCCACCACCGCTACCTGCGCCCGCCGGATGTCGATGCCCATCATGCGGGCCGCTTCCCGCGTTCCATCCAGAGCTGTGGCCACGGTGTAACTATTGCCCGTCGTCACGGCGATGTTGACGTTTTTGGCAATGGTGATGCCAGCATCGCCAACCACGGAGGTGAAGGCCCCCAGGCCGACGATCTTGGCCCCCAATTTTTCCGCCAGGCGCGCCGCCTGGATGATCTTGTTGTAGACGAAGGGAAGGGGCAGGGTCATCATTTGCTTTGGCGTCAGGGTTACCCCGACAAACCAACCCTCGGCTTCGCCGTAATTGGAACGTGCTCCCGTAATGTGGGAGGTTTTAATGGCCGGCAGGTACTTAATGATGTTTTCTAAAACCGGCTCCGGAAGGTATTTAGCCGCCTTGTATTTACGGGAGACATCGCTGAGCTCCAGGGGATGAATGATGAACCCAAATTTGCCCATAAATGAGAACCCTCCTCTAACAATGATGCACTTTTAGACATGATCGCCTTGCCTACTGCCAACCGCCGAATGGTCCCAGCATCTGCCGGGTGGGCTGCGGGTGCCAGCTGGCCACGTTCATCCTTAGTTCAAACGCTCCACCCGGGGCCGGAAACCAATGCGGTCCAGCAATTCCAGGTAGTCGGCCGGTTTCATCTCCGACCAGGGCTTTTTGGCCAGGGCGATCAAGACCCCTTCCATGACGTTGGTTCCGAAGGAGCGGCCGTTAAGTTCAGGCGTCGTGGTGACTAAAAGGGTTACCCCGCGCCGTTTCAACTCGGCCACGTCTTGGCTGGTTACCGTATTCGTGATGATCGTCTTACCCTGCAGGTCTTCCGGCATGTAGCGCCGGATGAAATGGAAGTCGCCGGCGATGATCTCGTTTTCCCGGTAATAGCGGAAGTACTTGGGATTGATCTTCTCCTGCTTTTCGCCCGTGGGGTAAAGCCACTTGAAGGGAAGCTGGACGACGATGGGTGCCAGGACGCGGGCCAGCCGGTCCAGGGCCGTCAGGGACTTTAGCGGAATGGGAATGCCCAGGGCAAAGATGAGGTCGCCGAAAGTAACGTCAGCCCCCGCTTTGACTAAGGCCTCAGCCATGCCAAAGCGGTCCATCCCGCTCACCAGAAGGACCTTGCGGCCCCTAAGTGGGATATTATATTCCTTCTCCAAAAGTTCTATAACCCGGCGTTCCAGGGTATTTTTTAAGCCACTCCCGTCGACGATGGGTGATTTTTGCGCGGCCCGCGCAATGGGTAGTGCCTCCCGGAAGGTGTAACGGCGATTCCCCGCCGAGATGTACAGGTCGATACCGCCCATGCCGAAAGCAGCCACTTTTCCGTCCAGCTCTTTGATCATGGCGATGGCCTTTTTGAAGTCGCCATCGGTGCCGCGACGTTCAATGAGGAACTTTTCCCCCAGGATCTCCGTCTCTACGCGGTGATCACGGCTAGAAGATCCCAGGCTGACGCTGACGATTCTTTGCATAATTCCACCACCTTGTATCCTACTCTTATTTGATCAATCGCAGGATGGCCCGCAACTCCTCCGGATCCAGGCGGACGTCTTGAGTGATGGGCGATGGGCCGATTTCGATGGGGATTACCTCCCGGCCAAGGAAGGCCTGCATCACCCGGATCCTCTTGTCGGACCCGATCAAGATGATGGTGTCCATCTGCCGCACCTGGGCCGCCAGATCCATGACGATCTCCAGGAGCTCGATACCGCTGCGCTCCTGGGCAAAGGCCCAGCGTTCCTGTTCGGAGAGGAGGAGGATGAAATCGACCCCCTCTTCCGCCGCCACCTGGTAGATTTCATCTTTGTTTTCGATGGGAAAGCCGACGATGGCCACGGTCTTCCCTTTGCGCACCTCGCCAATACTCTCCAGGCGCGAAATGAAGGTGCGGTCGATCTGCAGTTTGTCGGCCACTTCCTGTTGGGAAAGGCCTTTTTGCCGCAGGGCCAGGATGCGCTCGATGGTTTCGTTGATTTTGCGGGGGCTAATCAATTTGTCCCCGATACGGATGATCTCCACCCCGGCCATCTCCTGTTCTTTCGTTTGACGTAAGCGTTTAGCCGTTAGCCTTTTGCCGTGAGCGCGATCAGCCTCGCCTGGGTCGTTCTGCTCAGCTCAAGGCGGTCCTCACCGTACCCAAGCGAGGGGCTGTGCACAAAATTGTGTACAAAAGTTATTCTAGCAGAAGGCGGAAAAAAATCAAGGAGGAAAGAAAAGTTTTTGGGGAAGCAGAGAGGAGGGCGCCCCTTATAGAATAAATAGACGCTACAAGAATTTTAAGGACGTAAAACACGCCGACCTCAGGGCGGGGTAAAAACCAAGGTAAAGAGCCTTCGTCCAGGTGAAATCCAAAATGAAATACCCCCACGAGGGCTGGCAACTGAAGGGCCAAATGGCAAGAAGAACGGATGCCTGGGAGTGGGTATCGCCGAATAACCGGTTTCTAACAGGAGGCCAAGACCACGGTAACCTGGTCGCGATCCGGAAGTGGGCCACACCCGTGGGAACAGACAGAGGGCGTAGCTACTCCCAAGGGCTAAAGGGGAAGCGGCTCAGAACGCGTTTCAGGAGGTTCTGGCCCAAAACCGTGTCATCGTGGAGCATGCCTTTTTTCAAGCCCTGGAGCGAGCGCAATCCCCGCTGCGTGGAAAGTTCCAGTTCACTGGCGAGCTTGGATAAGGTCCGGCGCCGGGCCTCCTCCAGGGATTCAAAGAGGGAGGAACCCTCATTCAACCGTTCCACCAGCTCTTCCACCAAATGGAACTGGGCCAGGTTGGAAAGAGGATTGCCACAGCTGCCGCTGGAGGTGACGCCGAAAAACTCCGGCCGCTGGTAACGGTAAGCCAGCTCTATCGATTCCTTCAGCTCTTCCGTTTCCCGCTTCAGGGATGTAGCCAGGGTCTTTTGGGTGCAAAGACCATACTGCTGCAAAGAGCGAATAATGGAGTGCTCGAGGGTATGGGCCTGCTCTGGCTGGACCAACCCGCCCAGGTTGGCCTGGATCTCCACCGGTTCCCCCGTAGCCACGTCGTTACCGTAGATGGTGACGCGCAAGTCTAAGGGGGAACGCATTTCAGTGAAACCACCCTGGGCCTGCCAGCCCGCTCCTTCGATGACCGGAAAATCCTTGGAACGAGCTGCCCGCAAATCTAGAGGCAAGACGTTTCGAGCGCGCAAAAAGCCTTTCTCTAAATAGAAGCCGGCAGCTTTCCCCCGACCCAGCCCGGTCAGCTGTCCGAAAAGCCCGGTGGTCCGGGTGATTTTGTCCGCCAGAAACATCTCTTCCGTCCAGACCTCATCTAAAGATGCCACCACACCAACCGGGAAGAGCTGGCCGGTATCATAAGAATAGGGTGCCAAAAAAAGTTCGCCCTCTTCGCCCACGACATTGAGCAGGGCTGATGTATAAGGATCCAGAAATAAGCCCCTGACCGGGCCACCGTCCGGGTAGGGCAGGATTCCATTCATCACGGGCAACACAAAGAGTTCGGCCAAGGCCGTCTCTCCTTCCTCCGCCGATTATGCCGGTTAACCCTTCATAATCTTACGTGAAAAAGCGCCGGCCGGCAAGACCACCGCTGGTGTCACCTGTGTTGGAGAAGCCCGCGCAGGGTCTCCTCCATCTCCTGACGGGTGACCGCCCGGTTGATGTCTTCCCGGACGCGAGCTGCCCCCGGCCAGCCACGGATATACCAGGCGGCGTGCTTCCGCATCTCCAGCACCGCCCGGTGCTCCCCCTTTAATTCGCTAAGGGCCGCCAGGTGCTCCAAGGCTACGCCGATGATCTCCTCTCTGGAGGGCGGCGGCAAAAGTTCACCCGTGGCCAGGTAATGGGCGATCCGCCCGGGCAACCAGGGATTACCCAAAGCGCCTCGCCCCACCATCACCCCGTGGCAATTGGTTTCGGCGATCCGGGCCGCCGCATCCTCTGGCGAACGGATATCGCCATTGCCGAAAACGGGGATCCGGAGAAGCTCCCGGACCTCGGCCACTACCGTCCAGTCGGCCCTTCCGGAATAACCCTGGTCCCGGGTCCGGCCGTGGATGGTCACCGCGGCCCCCCCGGCCTCTTCCACCAGGCGGGCCACCTCAGTGGCGTTGCTCTCCCTTTCGTCCCAACCCCGGCGCATCTTGACCGTCACTGGTAGAGGGACCGCCTTGACCACCGCCTCGACGATCCGGGCGGCGAGGTCGGGGGTGCGCATCAGGGCCGCCCCTTCGCCGTTTTTGACGATCTTGGGTGTGGGGCAACCCATGTTGATGTCGATTACGTCGGCCCCCATCTCCGCCGCTATTTGGGCTGCGCGGGCCATGGTGGCCGGATCAGATCCAAAGATTTGCACCGCCACCGGCTTTTCGTCGTCAGCCAGCTGCATCAAGGCCAGGCTCTCCCGGTTCCCGTAAAGGAGGGCGCGGGCGTTGACCATCTCCGTAAAGACGAGATGGACGCCAAAGCGTTTCACCAACCGGCGAAAGGCCAGGTCGGTAACGCCGGCCATGGGGGCCAAAAGGACCGCCGGTGCAGGCAGGATTACCTGCTGGCCGGCGGGAGAAAGCAAAAATAAAGAGGTGCTTTGCTTAGAGGTGCTTTGCTTAGAGCTGTTTTCTTTAGTCATTTTAATGTTGGTCTCTTCCATGGCTGCTGCTTAAGGCGAATGCTTGCCGCCCACGGTCGATAAGAGGCCGGAGCTTCAAGGACCCCCGCATCGATTGATCATGAGCGTTCTTCCTCGAGAACGATCTGGGTGCTCGCATCCGGCTGATGCGGGAAAACCTGCACACCTAATAATAAAACATACAGCGACAAATGCAAAGGTGGGTCAACGGTGGCCCAATTCCCTTGGCCAACCTGGGCAACTGCCGTTCTCGCTGCCCTCTCTCGGTCCGGCCGGTCCTGGGCGCTGCCGGCTTGGTAAAGGGCAAACTTGTCCTCCGCCCCTTTTTGCTATATAATGGTAGTCAAATCCCGTTAATTCTTCGGCGTGAAAGGGGGACGGAAAATGAAGGTAACCTTTCTCGGTCACGCGGCTTTTTTACTCGAGGAAAAGGGTGTTGGTCTGGTCTTTGACCCGTTTCTGACGGGAAACCCCCAGGCAGCAGCCAAGCCCGAGGATTTGAAGGTGGGGTATGTCCTGGTCTCCCATGCCCACCACGATCATCTGGGAGATGCCGTCGACATCGCCCGGCGCCAAGGCGCAGTCATCGTCTCCACGGCGGAGGTGGCCGGCCTCTGCTCAAAACAGGGAGCAAAGACCGCCGCCATGCACATCGGGGGGAAGAATCCCTTTGAGTTCGGTACCATCCGCATCGTCCAGGCCTTCCATGGAGCGGGGGTGGAAGGCGGTCACGCCTGTGGTTTCGTCGTGAACTTCTTTGGGAAAAACGTCTATTTTGCCGGTGATACCGGCCTTTTCGGGGATATGGAGCTCATCGGCCGCCTGGAACCTCTCGACCTGGCCCTCTTGCCCATCGGTGGGAACTACACCATGGGCATCGACGATGCCGTCCTGGCCGTGGAGATGCTCAGGCCCAAGGCCGTCATCCCCATGCATTATAACACCTGGCCGGTGATCAAGGCTGATCCGGAAGAGTTCAAACGCAAGGTCCTGGCCAGGCAAAAGGTGGACGTGCGGATCCTGACCCCAGGGCAGAGTACGGATTTCTAAGGCGCCCGAAAGGAAAGCTCGCCGCGCTGAGCGGGAAGGCCGCTAGCGGTGGGAGTGCCGATGCCGTGGGGGTGCCGATACCCCAGGGAAGCACAGGCGCCCGGCAGGCAGAGGCCGTTGGCGCGGTGGGTGTGAGCGGCTCTATCGCCAGCCCGCCCGTGAGGTCATTGTGTTACTCCCAGAAGCCTCCTGGGCTTTTTAGGGAAGGTCCCGGCGAAGGCCATAGAAATTGCCCGGCAGTCCGGCCATCCCATTTCTCACCCGGCTTATGTCGAGGGTTCCATGCGGCACGACCGCGGCGGCCGTAGTTCTATGTGGAAGTAGTAAACGGCGAAGAACCGAAATTCCCGCAGGAAGAACTGGTTAAGGACATGTTCTCCATCCTGACCGTCTTTTCCGCCAGGCTTTACGGATGTGGAGCAAGGAGTTTCGCCGGAAGGTAAAGGAGGCCAGGCTTGATGTGCCCAGGGGCGAATAAGCTTCTCGATATGCTGACCGGACCGGCGCGGCTTTACCCGGACAGCGAGGCAACGCAAAAGCTGGCCCTAGCCCAAGGGCGAAAGCCTGCGGGACGGAAAAACGCCGGGAGAAGCGGTCCGGCAGCCGAAGGCCTGAACGAGGTTAAGGCCTCCCGCCAAAGGGTGCCGGACCGGCCGGACGGCAAAGGAGGTAGCCGTCGGTCCCAGTGAAGTAAATCGCTGGGATCTGCACAGTGAGTACCTTAAGACAAAGCTGGGACTTGCTTAGGTTTGTACAGGGAAAATTGACCTCTTTTACTGCCCGTCCATGGTGAACTGCGGTATCCCAAACCAGAAACCGGTGCGGTTGATGTAGTCCAGTTCCGCTTCGATGAGCCGGTAATGATTGTCTTCCATCTCGGCCAATCGCTCAAAAAGGGCCTTGAGTTCAGCTTCTTGAACTTCCTGGGCCTGGGTCAAGTAATACTCCCGGGCCTTTTTTTCGTGCTCCAGGGCGGTGGCCAGGGCCAGGCTCTCGCCGGTCGTAGAACGCCCAGCCTGCCGGACGGCGCTTTCCGAAAGAACGGGGACAATCTTTTCGATGACGGAGCGCTCGACGACCACCCGACCGAAGGGTTGTTTCTCCCAACGGCGTTCCAACTGTTTTTCCAGGATATCCATATGTTCCAGCTCGTCCATGGCCAGCCGGATGAACATGTTTTTCCCAGTTTCCTCTTTCGTCTGCCGGGCAAACTCCAGATAGTTCTTGAGACCGGCCTTTTCGGCCTCAATGGCCGTCTTCAGGATTTGCGCCAGATCCATCTCTCATACCTCCTTCAGGATGATCGCCCAGGGGGCTAAGACCTCCTCGGGCCAGTTGCCGCCGTGCAGGTAACGGGAAGAGGTTTTGTCGAAAGGAACGTAGGCCGGATTCTCCCGAAAACCGTGATCGGCAAAGAAAACCGCCAGCGATCCCGGGGGAAGCGCCGCCAAAAAACCGCCCACCAGCCGCCGCCCCAGTCGTATGACCTCATCGCTTAGCGTCAAAAGGTCGTCTCGGCTGGCGTGGATTTTATCGTCGGCAAAGCCAAAACGGAGGAGAAAGCGTGGCTGAGCCAGCGGGTCGTTACCCAGCTCCGCCACGATCCGCCGCCAGGAAATCCCCATTTTATCCTCGGCGTCGACGGTTTTCACTTCGCCGCCAAAGGCTCCGGTCTTTCGCCACACCTCAAGTTGCACCTCCGTGGTGGTGGGATAACTGGCCCAGATGAACCCTTCCTCCAGAAGTCGAAGCCCTCGCCCCAGACGCCCCGCAAGGCGTACTGAGTCAGAACGGCGGAGAACGCCAGAGGAATCAAAAGGCGCTGGAGTTGTTTCCCGCTCTTCAGGTCCGTGGACCTGATTCTTGCAGTTTGATCCAGCACCATTAGAAGCCGCTTCGCCCGGCCTGATCCCAGCCCAGAGGCCACGCCAGAGATCGTAGCGCAGACCATCCAGCAGAACCAGATAAAGGGTCTCAGGTTCAGTTTCAAGAACAAGCCGGCGGACCGGCCCCTTCAGGAGAGAAGCCAATCCCGGCATCTCCTCATCCTGAAATTGCCCATAAAAGGTCTGAAAGGCCTCCCGGTAGCGCCGCCTGGTAACTTCCCCTTCCTGACGCAAAAGGTCGTCGGGGAGGTCAAGTTCCAACAGCCGGCACCAGTGCAAAAAGCTCCTCGTCCGGAGGTCAAGATCGCCAAGAGCCCGGGCGTAAACTTTTTCCCACCCGGAAAAATCAGTGGGGAAGTCTTTTTCCGCAGCCAGGCGGCGGAGGTCCCGGAGGAGGATCAATCCTTCGGCCAGGGCCGAGGGAATCGGCCGCTCCGTCCTGCTTTCGCCTGCCCTTCGCCCGGTCACCGTTCCCGGCCTGATCCCGCCGCTTAGCTCCTGGTCTGTTCTCGACCCCCGCCCGACCAACCTTTCCAGGTCTTCTTCCAATTCAGCTGGAGCGTAGTTTAAGATATGTTTGGCCAGCACCTGTTCCCAAGCCCGGCGTTCTCCCGCCGTCAAGGGCCGGGAAAGGCCGGGGGTCTCTTCTGCCAACGCCCGCCAAGGGCCATGGCGGAAGGCCCCAACCGTCGTTATCTTCGGCGTTACCGTTCCCGTTGTCTCCGCTCCAGGCGTCACCGCTTCAGCCGTACCCGTTTCGGCCATCGGTATTTCAGGCGGTGGTACTTCCGGCAGTGCAGCTTGCGGCATAGTGACAGCTGGCGCCACAGCCCCAGGCGTTTGGGTGGTAGGTGGCGCGGTGGGCAGCGTTGGAGGAACGGGCGTTATCGGGCTAAAAACGCCCTGGTCGGATGATTGGCTCAGCCGGCGTCCTCCTTTTACCTTGATCAGTAAGTCCGGAGCCAGAGGGCTGCCGCCGGTGAGCCAGTCTTCAAAGACCCGGCGGAGCTCAGCGGCCGGGAGCCGCCGCTGGTGCAGGCGCCGGTAAAGGTCGTCCAGATCCCTTTCCACCAGGATGACCCGGCCCCGCAAAGCATCGTTGATCGCGTCGATTACCGGGCGGATCAGCAACCTTTGCAGTCTTTCCAACGAAGGCAAAGGCCGAGCCTCTCGCACCAGGGCGCCGCCGTCGAGGTGAGGTTCCTCCTCCCAACTCGGCCGACCTTCCCCAGCTGGCCCGGCTTCTGGCCAAAGGCCTTCCAGTGGGGCATCCCTTCCTGGGCTGGGAAGCTCCGCAGGAGCCTCAGCATGCGTCCCGGAGATACCGAACAGCTCCCCAGAGGTCCTGGTTTTCCCCGCTCCACCGGCGCCTATCAACTCCCGCAGCGCCCGGGCCAGCTTTTCCTTGCCCGTCTCCTCTAATCCCCGGGCAAAAGACAGGATCCTGACGGCATAGGTCGGTTCTCTCAGGTTTCTCAGATATTCCAGCAGGCCGTCTTCCAGTTGCCGCTGGATTTCTCCGGCCGGAGGGAGCTCCACCTTCTCCCCCGGTTTCCAACCGCATTGACAGACGGGCTGAGTGAGCAGGGATTTTTCGTCAACCCGGTCGCAGCGGCGGGCCAAAGCCTGCTCCACCAGCTGGCTGATCTCGCCCGCCCAGTCCCGCCCGGGAATGAATTCCAGACCGGCCAACTCCTCCAGGAGATGATAAAGGGGGGAGTGCCGCAAACGTTCCAGGTAGGAAAAACGTTCTGATCCCAGCTGCCGCCGGTGCTCCGCCACGTACAGCTCGATGTAATGGCGCCGGAAATCTTCAAAGTCTGCCCGCAGCTTTTGGCGCCGCTCCGGGTTCATGTAAAGGGCCTCTTCTTGAAAGGCCGCCCGAAGGTGTTCCCGCTCCTTCTGGAGTCCCCCCCAGGGTTCTTCCCCCGGCAAGACCAGGGCGGGAAAGCTCAGGTAATGATGGATGAAGAGGAGATCCTCGAGATCGGTCCGGAAAAACTGCAGCCACGCCCCGACTTCGGTCAAGGCCTTTTCAAAAAAGGGCGACTGGCGGTAGGCGTGCAAAAAGCGGGAAAGACCTTCGCGCGGGCCAAAGGTGACCTTGATTTCGCCCAAGACCTCCTCAAGCTGGTCGATGGAACGGAGAATGCGCTCGAAGGGCAAACCCGCCAGGGGAGACACGCCTCCAGCCGAGAAGAAGCCCGCCAGCTCTTCTTTTCCCGCAGGTATACTCGCCGGCCCAAGCAGCCGCAGCTGGCCTTTCAACCATTCCAGCTCCGCCTCGGTATTCCTCTTAAACGTCACCACCTGTTCCCACAGCTCGCGGCGGCGGGAGGCAGTGAGCGGCCCCCGGGTCAATTTCGTCCCAAGGAAATCCAGTTGAGCCAGGGTGACCAGGTCTTCGGCCGAGAGTTCCTCCTCACGGACCAGGGTCTCGATCTTCCAAAAGTTATCCGCCGTTATTTGGGCGGGGTCAACCCGCCGTTCGTTTCGCCGGGCCGACAGGGTTCCCGAGGCCAAGAGGGCCAAAACCAAGAAAGTGAAGGCCTCCCTGGTCAACCCCAGCGGGCCCTTGCGCAGGTGCCAGTACAATTCCTCCAGACCCACCTGCTCCTCATCCATGGTCGCCAGGAGTTCCTTTAAGGCTGGACTCCGCTCCGGATCCAGCTCCAGGCGATATTCACCAGCCTCTTTGACCACCAGGCGCAGGGGCTTGAGGAAACCCTCCACACCCTGCCGGAGGAGCGGATCCATCGACGCCACTGTCGTTTTCCCCGGCAAAAGAAAACCCTCCAGGGTCCGGCCGACCATGGCCGGTAGGAGGAGCTCGCTCTGCGGGGCGCAGTCCTGATGACGGGGGAAACGTTCGCGTAAGACGGGGAAAACGATGCGGTCCAAGAGATCGTTCCAGGGGATCAAACCGAAGAGTCCTGGATCCAGTGCCAACTTGCCACTCCCGGTATAGACTTTCCCAGAGAGATAGGCCTGGCGGAAGGCGGCTTGGACCTTCTGGCGCCACTGGGGTAAAAGGTTGCCCAAATAATCCCGAACTTGCTGCCCGAGGGGCGAAGCATCGCCCTGGTATTCTTCCCAAAGAAGAAGATGGGCCAGAGCCTGCCGGAGGAGCTCTTCATCGGGCCAGGGCTGAGGCAGCCAAAAGCGAAAAGCCTCCGCAGCACCCAGATGGGCTAGCTCCGGCCAGAGGGTGGCCCGGAGGAGGTTTTCCACTTTCTCCGCCCGGGGGGTGACGGACGGTTCACCCAGGATCAGGACGAAATCGGTTTCGGTGGTGGCCACCCGCTGCGTCAATTCCTTAAGGTCGTTCAAAGAGAGCTCAGAAAGGTCCAGGAGGAGCAAAAGGCCCTCGCGGCGGGTGTTGTTCCAACGGGTCGTGATTACCTGCCGGCGTTCCTGGACGAGACCGGCCAGGGGCAGTTCCCGGTCATCAATCCAGGGCACCAGCTTTTCCAAAAAGCGCCGGTCGGCCGGGTAAAACCCGGCGGCCAAAAAGCGCACTTTTTGCCGGATGATCTCGCCGACATCTACGGAGAGGTCCAGGTAATAGCGCTCCGCCCAGGAGTCCTCCTTTTCTTGCCCCTGGCTTGTCCCGCGGGCGGGCACCGGCGCTGGAGTTGGTTTTTCTCCGCCGGCAGAACCTGCGGCCGCGAAGCTTTCCGGGCTGACTCTTCCCCCGATCGTTTTCTCCGCCGCTTTTTCCACCGCCAGGTACATGCCCCCGGCGGCCATGGTCTGGAGGAGATCGCGCAGGTGGGCGTAGTTTACTTCCACCTCCAGCTCGGTAATGGGGTACAGGAGGGCAAATGCCAGCTGGCGGAGGGAAAGACGCCAGGGAGCCGGCGATGAAGCCGCCAAGATGAGGACCTTGATGGCTCGCCGCGCCAGTTGCCGGTCTTCTGGGTCCTGGAAGATATTGGGTATCTCGCGTTCAAAATAGGCAAAAACTTCTTCGATATAACGACGGGTTTCCTGCCTTTCACGGAGACGGACGAAAAAATGGTCGAAGATGCGGTCCGGCCCCAAAAGGGTTTCCGGCGGTTCTTGGAGGAGGCCGGCGATCTGCCGGGACGGGTCGCCCTTCAATTGGTAATGGATGAAATCCACCGCCCCCCGTTCTTGCGAAAGGAGGGGCTTGAGGGCTTCCAGGAACTCGACCGTCAGGGGATGAACGGGATAAAGGTCGACAAAATCATCCTGGCCAAAGGGGAGCGTCCCAAAAGCCGCCCGGAGGTCCTGATAACGCCTCTGGGCGAATTCCCGTGCTCCTTCCCGGTGCTGGATAAGACGACGGGTGATGATTTCCCGGAGGTGGCGCCCCGTCAGTTGAAAGCGAACGGGGTAGCGATCGGCGATCTTGCGGAAGACCTCGGGATAAACCTCGCCCGTATCCTCGATCCGTTCCTGCAAGCTGGCCACGATCCAGCAGGGATAGGTCTGGGCAGCTTCTCCCAGAAACTGGAGAAAGCGGATGTCCTCGTTGAAATGCCGGCTGTCAGGCTCAGACCGCAAAAACTCCGACAACTCGTCCAAAATCACCACCAGACCAAAGAAACCTCGCTCCCGCAGCAGGTCGGTGGCCTTCCGCCAGGCCGCTTCCCGTTGGTAGAGGGGACGGTAAGGCAATCCCAGGAACTCCAATAGTTCGGTAACCAGGGCGCTATTTCGCACCTGAAAGAGGTCATGCGGACCCGCCAGACCTTTTTCCCGGCAGAAGGTCTCCAGAGGGCCGAGGTAACGCTCCTGCACCACCCTGGCCATCTCCCGGACGAATTCCCCTTTGAGGTCAAGGCCAGGATCAACGCCCGTCCTCTCCTGCAGTTTCCGCCGGAGGTGGTCGAAGAAGACGTCCTCCAGGTATTCCCCGCCGCTATGTTCTACCAGAGAAATGTTGAGGACGAGGTAACGGCCGGGCTGAACTCGCGGAGAGCTGAGCCCGTTCGCCGAGGTATTGGCTCCGCTCACGCCAGACGGAGGTGCCGGCGGCCAGCTGGCCTTTTCCTCCCGCAGCCCATGTGTACCGTTGGTACCTGCGCCCGCCGGGCTCAGGGGAGCCAGCGCGGTTTCTTCCAGTCCTGGCAGGCTGGACCAGGCCTCTGGCTGCTCCAATAAGAGGGACAAAACCGAAAGGAGGTGCGATTTACCGGAACCATAGTTCCCCTGGAGGAAAAACCCTTGCCCCCGACCCTGTCCTTGTCCTCCAGCGGGTTCTAGACCTAGACCCTGCCCTTGACCTTGACCCCGAGCCTGGTTTTGCTCCTGCCCTTGGCTCTGATCCTCGTCCTGATCCTGGCCTCGGGTCACGGCCCGCAAGACCGTGGTCAAGACCTCTTCCGCTTCCCGCGTGAGGACAAAGGTTTCCACCAGCTCCCGGCCGCGTTCCGGATACCGGAGGTCGGAAAGACGAATCACCGTCCGTACGGGCGGAACGGCGATGAGATCGCCGAGGGTTGCGGCGGGTTTAGACCTCGTCACTCTCTGCACCCCCTAATTGGGCGTCGTTGGCGCGAGTTTTTTGCTGATCTTTTTCACGATCCCCCACAGCTTGGGATGCCCGGCAGCGGCCAGCCCGCTCAGAAATTCTCGGGCTTCAGGCAAGCGGCCGGCGCGTTCACAAGCCGCCACGTAGGCCGAGCGGACGGGGTAATCGTCGGGATCTCTTTTTAAAGCTTCCGCTAAAAGAGGGATGGCCTCCTCGTGGCGGCCCAAGGCGTTGAGGGTGAAGGCCTCCTGGGTCAAGGCCTTCTGATTGCCCGGAGCCAAAGCCCGGGCCTGCCGGTAGGCGGCGAGGGCTTCCTCCAGTTGCCCGCCGGCCTTCAGCTTATCCCCCCGCAGTAGGTGGAGGTAGGGGTCGTCGGCATAACCGGCCACTTTGGTCATTCGCCCCAACTCGCTGGCCGCCCGGGCCGGATCTTTGGCCTCTGTCTTTAAACGCAAAAGCTGGGCCCGGATGAAACGGTTGTCGGGTTGGAGACGGAGGATTTCTTCGTAAGCGGCCATAGCCCGCTCGGACTGACCCTCTTTCCGGTAAATTTCGGCCAAAAGCTCCAGCTGCCTCACCCGTAGCCCTTGCGTCACCACGGCTTCCGCCAAAGCCCGCGCCTTTTCGTATTGCTCCAGTTTAAAGTAGGACCTGGCGGCTAAGAGGCGGAGGTAATCGTCCTCCTTGGCCGCCAGGGCTCCTTCCAAATAGACCAAGGCCTCTTCATATTCGCCCCGCTCAAAAAGGCAACGGCCCTTCAAGGCCAGTCCAGGACCATAGTCCGGGCGCACCGTCAGGGCCGCGTCGGCGTGACGTTCCGCTTCCAAAACCCGATGCTGGCTGAGATAAAGATCACCCAGAACGACCAGGGCAAAAAGATGCTGGGGCTCCTGGGCCAAGACCTGCAAAAGCACGGCTTCAGCTTCATCCAGACGTCGCTCTCTCTTCAGTTGGAGGGCTCGCTCCAGCTCTCCCTGAGCCGGCCAGTCCCTTCGCCCCAAGTTCCTCTCCCCTTACCGCCGCGCTCACTGGACCAGTTCATCACCACCATACTTGATCCCGGCATCCTCCATGACCTTTTCCTCAACGAAGATCCGCGACTTGGTCCTGAGGGCCAGGGCGATGGCGTCGCTGGGCCGGGCATCAACCGTGATGTTTTTCTCGGCCACTTTTAAGACGATTTGCGCATAAAAGGTGCCTTCCTGTAAATCGTTGATGAGGACCATGCTGACCTGGGCACCCAGCAATTCCAGGATGTTCTTCAGGAGATCATGGGTCATGGGCCGCGGGGGTTTAACCCCCTCCATTTCCAGCGCAATGGCGCTGGCCTCCAACGGTCCAATCCAGATGGGCAGGATCCTTCTCCCCATGGGGTCGCTGAGCATGACCACGGGCTGGTCAGTTTGGAGATCGATGCCGACCTTGTCTACCCTGGTTTGAATCATCGTCCGCCCTCCTTTCCGGTCTCCCGAGTTAATAATATTATATCACGGCCAGGACCGTTTTGCCCTGAAAATTCAGTCCGGCCAGCAAGGCCTCGCCCCAGCCAGCTAAGACTCGGGCAAACCCGTGCTTCCATCTATTTAGGCACTATTTAGGCAGCAGACCCTCCTCCACTAAGAATTCCGCGATCTGGACGGCGTTGGTGGCCGCTCCCTTGCGCAAATTGTCGGCCACCACCCAGAGGTTCAAACCATTGTCCGAGGAGAGATCGGTTCGAATCCGCCCTACAAAGACATCGTCACGGCCGGCAGCTTCGATGGGCATGGGGTAGCGGAGGGATTGGGGATCATCCACCACCACGACCCCGCGGGTCTGCTTGAGGACGGCCCGGGCGGCCTCCGGGGTGACGGGTTTCTCAAAGTCAACGGTAATGGCCTCAGAATGACCGATATAGACGGGCACGCGGACGGTGGTTGCCGTTATGCGCAGGCTCCAGTCTTCCAGGATTTTTTTCGTTTCGTTGACCATTTTCATCTCTTCGCCCGTGTAACCCACCTCGTCAAAAGCATCGATGTGGGGGAGGACATTGAAGGCGATCTGATAAGGATAAACCTCGGGTTTTACCGGCTGGTTTTGGAGGATTTTGCCTGTTTGCTCCCTCAGCTCTTCCATAGCCTCGCGTCCGGTTCCGGAGACGGCCTGGTAGGTGGAGACGATGACCCGCGTCGCCCGGAAGGCATCGTGCAAAGGCTTTAAGACCATGACCATCTGGATGGTGGAACAGTTGGGGCTGGCCAAAATCCCCTGGTGCCGGCGGGCCGCCTGCGGATTGACCTCTGGCACGACCAGCGGTACGGCCGGATCCATCCGGAAGGCGTTGCTCTTATCGATGACCACGGCCCCGCGCCGGACGGCCTCCGGGGCCAGTTCCCGGCTGGCCTGAGTGCTGGCGGCGAAGAAGGCCAGGTCGATATCGTCGAAGGCCTCGGGCGTCGTCTCGCCAACCTCGAAATCCTGCCCGAAAGCCCGGATCTTCAGTCCGGCCGAACGGCTCGTAGCCAGAAGCTTGAGTTTACCCACGGGGAACCGGCGCTCCTCCAGCCGTTCCAGGGTTTGCCGTCCGACCAATCCGGCGGCGCCGACGATGGCCACGTTATACGTCCGCATGATCCTACCCCCCACGGTAAAGTTCGAATAAAGTTTCAGTTTTTGGCAGGCATGGCTTGAAAGGGCATTGGCCAGGAAAGCTTGATACATTATACGCGGCCCTGTGTTATAATTGGGCTTATATGAAAGAAAGATTTGTCGCTAATGGTACCATAGCCAGGGGCGAGATACAAGTCCTCTCCCTTGAGCCGCCTGATCAACATCTTGGAAAGACTAGCCCGGAGCGGAGAAGGATGTCCCAAAAATCGACCAACCCTCTTTCGTCATCCGATCTCACTGCCTGGAAAAAAGAAGTCCGGCGTCAGGTGTTAGAACGCCGCGACGCCCTCCCAGCCGAGGTCATCGCCCAAAAGAGTGCGGCCATTTGGAACAGGCTGGCGGGGCTTCCGGAATTCATCGCCGCGCGGCGGGTTATGTTTTTCGTTACCTTCGGCAGTGAAGTCCTCACCGACCCCATGATCCGGACCGCCCTGCTTCAAGGCAAAGAGGTGGCCGTTCCTAAAACGGTACCAAAGGAAAAGCGTCTGATTCCATCCTTGTTACTGGATTTGGAAGAAGATCTGGCCGTCGGCCACTACGGAGTGCGCGAACCGGTACCAGCCGCCCTCCGGCCGGTGGATCCAGCCACCCTGGATCTGGTGATTGTCCCCGGCGTCGCCTTCACCGAAAAAGGCCAACGATTAGGCTACGGAGCCGGCTTTTACGATCGCTTCCTGCTTTTGGCCCCGCAGGCCCGGCGGGTAGCCATCGCTTTTGACCTCCAGGTGGTGCCCTGGCTGCCCGTGGGTGAGCACGATCTGCCCGTCCACACCATTGTCACCGAGACCAGGGTCATCCGCTGTCTTTAAACCGTTGGGCGTTCTTTGGCTTCAGCCGCACTTCCAGCGAGCCTGGAAAGGAGTCCGATCCACGTGACCCTTCTTTTGCCCGCCCTCATTTTTGGACTGTTGGCTGGCGCCTGGCCGGGCTTCCCGGCTCAGTGGCTGCCCTGGGCCAATCAGCTCGCCTTTTCCTCCATTATGCTTCTCCTTTTGGCCATGGGCGCCAAGGTCGGCGGTGATGCGACCCTTTTGGCCAGCCTGGGCCAGATGGGGGTTCAGGCTGCCCTCCTGGCCCTGGCGGCAGTGGCGGGAAGCCTTATCTTCACCTGGATCGTGGCCAAAAAGGTCTACCAGCCGGGTACATCCGTTCGGGGTACGTCCGGTCCGGCTACCACCTTCGTTCGGGGCACATTCCCCCCGAGTCCCTCCATTGAAGTCCCTCTGAACTCAGCCGCAAATAATACCTCTGGAAGTGATCAAGCCACAGGCCAGCGCCCTGATGACCACACACTGAACCCCGCCCCGACAGCCGCAGGCGGATACCCTGATGGCTCGACGCGAAGAGCCATTGCCAGCACCTCGGGCACCGGTCAACGGGGTCATTCTGACCAGATCGACGCCAGCATGACTATCCGACCTGGTGAACCGCACTTCGCGAGCCAGGTCGGCCCTTCCGGCAGGGCCGGTGGTAGCGCCGCTTTTTCCGGCAGTGTCGTTTCTTCCGCTAGTGCCAGAGTTAACACCGGTCATTCTGGCCAAACCAACGGCGGTCACAGCTCGTCCGGCAACGGTTCCACCATTTTCCTCATTCTCTCTTTCTTTGGTGCTGGCCTTTTTCTCGGGCGGCTCGTGGTCCCCCCGGCGCTTTTCACCCACCTCGATGCGGTAGCCACAGCCGCCCTGGCCCTCTCTTTTGTCGGGGTGGGCGTGGATTTGGGCTATAACCGTCAGCGGGCGTGGCGAGGCCTGAGATCTTTGGGGTTGAATGTTCTTCTTTTCCCGCTGGCCGTGGCCTTGGGCACCTTGGCCGGCGCCCTTTTAATCGCCCCCTGGATCGGCCTTTCGTTAACGGAAGCCATGGCCGTGGCCGCCGGTTTCGGCTGGTACAGCCTGGCCGGGGTCCTCCTGGCTCAAATCCACAGCCTCTCTTTGGGTACCATCGCCTTTTTGACCAACCTCTTGCGGGAACTTCTGGCCCTCCTTTTGATTCCCCTGGTGGCCCGCCGCCTGGGAAAGATCATGGCCGTCGCCCCCGCCGGAGCTACGGCCATGGACAGCACCTTGCCCATTATTTCGCGTTCCACCGATCCGGAAACAGCGGTGGTGGCCTTCTTGAGCGGAGCCACTTTGACCGCCCTTTCCCCCTTCCTCATCCCGTTCCTGGCCGGTCTAAGGCCTTAAACCCATTTAAATACGGACGAGCGGAGGTAGGAGGTTGCTTCCCTCCCCACACACACAAAGGCGGAGGTAGGAGGTTGCTTCCCCCACCAACGCAGATCAACTTTGCCCAGGAGAGTTCTCGAAGCAATCTTTATGAATCATCAGCCTCCGCCTTGGTGGTAGCCTCACCGGACGATCACCACCTCACCGCGGACTGGCCTGCAGGGCGACGCTGACCTCCAGCTCCCCTAACTGCGTTTTGAGAGGGATGATCAACCTTTTGATATGCACGGTGGAAATGATGACCCCCCGCCCAATGATTACCGTTGGCGGAGAGATGGTGCAGGGATATCCGGCCTTCTCCAGTTCCCCACTGGCATGGCCGGTGATGATATTGCCGAGTTCGGCGATGGCGCTCTCGGCCAATTTATCGAAAACCGGCACCGGTTGCCCCATCATGGCCGAGGCGATCTTTTTTGCCGTCACCTCGGAAAGACCATACATGGTGATGCCCTCTACCCGGCCGGTGACCGCCACCATGATGGTCACGTCCTGACTGGTATAGTCGCTCTCCTGCAGTGACAACTGGCCCCTTTCCACCGGGGTCTTCAATTCGGCCTTCAGAACTTCATAGGCCGCCTTGACAAATGGGTTGATGAATTCCGCACGCATCTTGGCCCTCCAATCCCTCAGGTTGTTTTGATCACAACTAATCCTCCGGAATGACTTCCGCAATAATGATCGTTTGATTTTTCGGATCGGCCAGATCCAGTTCCACGATCTCCTTCAAAGCTACCCCATCCGGTCCAGTCAAAAGGCGCAGAACGGGTCGCGTTTTTAGGTTTTTATTGATGGCCGCCACCACGGCCGTCGTCCCATCGTCAAGCCTGACCAAAGTCCCCACTGGGTAGGGCACCACCAGCTGGCAAAAGCTTTCCACCAAATGATAATCCAACTCAAAGCCGGCCATCCCCATGATCATCTCGATGGCCTGGTGGGGCATCATCCCCTGCCGGAAAGAACGCGGGTAGACTAAAGAAGAGTAAACGTCGGCGATGGCGGCGATCCGTCCTACCGGGTGGATATCTTTACAGAGGAAGCCGCGGGGATAACCGCTGCCGTCACAACGTTCGTGGTGCTGGAGGATGAAGACCTTGCTGAAAGCATTCCAGCTCGGGCTGGTCCCAATGATCTTCAAACTCCGGTCCACATGCGAACGCACCTGGGCACGTTCTTCGTCATCCAAAGGCCCGTCCTTCTGGAGAATGGCCTGATCGATGAAGAGCATCCCCAAATCGTGGAGCAAGGCCCCCATCCCCACCTCGGTGATCCGGTTGGGAAAGCCGTTGTGATAGGCCATAATCATCGAGAGTACGGTGACGTTGAGGGAATGGACAACCAAATACTCTTCCGGGCTGACCAGATCGACGATGTTCACCGACGAGGTGTCCCCAGAAAAAAGGTGCTCCTCGATCTCTTTGACTAAAGCAAAAGTTTCATCATAAAGCTCGTGGGAATTGGTCAACTGTTCTTGTTTAATCCGCTTTAAAAGGGACATAACCTTCCCTTTAACGGATCCAGGCACCGGTTCCTTAGGCTCAATGCCCCGAAAAATGGGGTCTTCCACGTAAACGTGGGTAATTTCGGCCTCACGCAAACGTTGGATAAAACCGGCCGTCAATTCAGTCCCTTGAGGAACTACGACAATGCCGAAAGGATTCAGTACCGGGCGAGCCAGGACGGCACCTGGCGCAACTTTGTCCAATCGCAGTTTACGCACAGGTGCACCTCCTTTCGTGAGGTCCCCGTTGTAGTCCGCTAAATTTTACGGTAAAAAAACGGTCCGACCGCCTCAAACCCGATCTCCCGCGCCCCAAAGAGGCTCTCCGTTCCCCCAACAAAGAGGATCCCTCCGGGGCGTAAGGCCTGGTGGAACTTCCGGTAAACCAGGTTCTTGGCTTCTTCCGTAAAGTAGATGACGACATTGCGGCAAAGGATTAGATCCAGCCCTTGCGGGTAAGGATCCGTCAACAAGTTGTGGTGCTGAAAACGAACCCGTCGTTTTAAATCTGGTTTGATGCGGTAGCCGGCGGCTTCCGCTTGAAAATACCGTTGCCGGCGTTCTTCGGAGACGTTCTTTAAATCATTCCCCTGGTAGAGTCCCTCTCGCGCCTTGGCCAAAATAGTATCGTCGATGTCGGTGGCCAGGATCTCGTGACGCCCAAAAGGGGCCACCTCCTGGACGAGGATGGCCACGGAGTAGGGCTCAGCCCCGTTGGAGCACCCCGCGCTCCAGATCCGCAGATCCCGGGATTCGCGGAGGAGGGTCGGGAGGATCTTACCTTTCAGCTCCTCAAAACGTTCGGGATTTCGGAAGAACTCGGAAACGTTAATGGTGAAGTAATCTTTGAACTCCTGGAGACGGGCGGGATCTCGTTCTAACAGCTTGGCGTACTCGTAAAGACCGGGTACCTTAACCCGGGCCATAATCCCCTTCAGCCGCCGCTCCAGCTGGTTTCCTTTATAGTAATCGAGGTCAATCCCCGTCAGTTCTTTGACCCTTTTCCGAAAAAAGCTGTAACTTGGATCGTCCACGGTCACCAACTCCGCTTCCGTGAGAAACACTCTTTCTAACAGCAGGGTACCCAGCGTCGCCGCACTGTCAGGCCATACCCTCATCGCTGCGCCTGTCAGGGTGCCCTACATTACCTCGCCTCTCCCGCCGGGGCTCTACCCCAAGGCGGATCCGCTCCTCTCTTCCCCTCGCCGGGCACGCGGAAGGCGTAAGTGCCGGAAATCCTTTCCTCGAGGCTGCGCGCCAGACCGGCATTTACAACTGGCACCGCCCCGCTTTACGCGCCCACCACGTTGGCCACAATAGCGCCCGGGATTTCTTCCAGCGGAACGACCTGGTCGGCCAGGCCGCTCTCCACCACCGCCCTGGGCATGCCGTAGATGACGCAACTGGACTCATGCTCGGCAATAACGGTGCCGCCAGCCTTCTTGACGAGGGCAGCCCCCCGGGTACCATCAAAACCCATGCCGGTCATGATCACCGCCAGGCAGGACGCCCCGTAGGCTGCTACCGCCGACTCCAGGGTAACGTCCACCGCCGGCCGCACCCCGTGTTGCGGGGGAGATTGGGTCAGGTTCACCGTGCCCTCCTTATTCACCTCTAGATGATATCCACCCGGGGCAACCAGAACCTGCCCCGCCGAAAGGCGATCGCCAGGCTGAGCTTCTTTCACTGGCATAGCCGCGAGTTTATTCAAACGTTCGGCCAAACTCCGGGTGAAACCAACGGGCATATGTTGCACGACCAGTACGGGAGCCGGCAGATCGGCCGGGAGACGGGGGATGACCTCATGCAAAGCCCCCGGTCCGCCGGTAGAGGTACCCACCACCACCACCCGGCGGAAAGGTTTAGCTCGGGACAAAACAGGTGCCGAAAACGCATCTTTCTCGGCCCCGCCCGTCCCCTTTCCCCCCACAATAACTTTCTCCGCCGCTTGATCGCCGGTTTGCTGGACCGGAGCTTCGGTCCGCCGGGATTCCTCGATTCCCAGGCGGCCCAGCCCTGGCGTGCCGGTCCGGCGTATCCGCAGAAGCTGAGCCCGGGAGATTTTGCTGGCCGAGCGGATTTTCTTGAGCAGGTCCTCTCTAACCTTCTCAATGTCCAGGGAAACGGCCCCGGAGGGCTTGGGTACAAAGTCGACGGCCCCCGCCAGCAAGGCCTGAATGGTGGCCTCAGCTCCCACCTGCGTCAGGCTGCTCAACATGATCACAGGCCGGGGATTTTCCGCCATGATCTTTTTGAGAGCTTCCAATCCGTCCAGCCGGGGCATCTCCACGTCCAGGGTCACCACGTCCGGGTTGAGCTCGCTCACCTTCTCAATGGCTTCTACCCCATCCCGGGCCGTCCCAATGACCTCGATCTCGCCACTGCTTTTCAATAGAGACGAGATGGCCTGCCGCATAAAAGCCGAATCATCGACAACTAAAACGCGAATCATGGGCCTTTTCCCTCTCCAAAAACTTCAAAAGCGCCACCGTTGAAGTCTTGCCCCAGGACGCGCTCTTTTCAGGCCCGCTCTTTCAGCCCAGGAGCTTTTTGACCGCTCCCAGGACCTTCTCCGGCTGAAAAGGCTTGACGATGAAGTCCCGGGCGCCAGCTTTGATGGCCTCGATGACCATCGTCTGCTGCCCCAGGGCCGTGCACATGATGATCCGGGCAGCCGGGTCAATCTTCTTGATCTCCCGTACCGCCGTCAGGCCATCCATGACCGGCATGGTGATATCCATGAGGACCACGTCGGGCCGGAGCTCCTGATATTTTTTCAAAGCCACCGCACCGTTTTCCGCCTCAATGGTTTCATAACCGCTTTCACCCAGTAAGCGGGTTAGACGCATCCGCATAAAATCGGCATCGTCGACCACCAGAACCCTGGCCATACCTCCACCCCTTCACGCCTGTACCCAGATTTCCCTCAGCAAAGCAGAGCAGAACCCGGCTCCCATCTGGCCTGGGTTCGCTCCTACAAGATTTTTTGGCCGCGGCCGTAGGTGGTGATCAACACCTGGCCGTCCTTGAGGAAGAAATGCATAGTTCGTCCATAGTTGCCGCCAACGTCGGCCCCGACCAGAGTCAGCCCCAATCCCCCCAGGGTCTCTTTGACCGCCAGGACGTTGCGGTTGCCGATATCCAGAACCGAGGCATGATTGACATCGAACATCCGGGCCCCTCCGGCAATCTTGGCCTGGATCCGGCTCCTTTTGGCCCCCCGTCTTTCCATCTCCTGCAATAAATACGCGATCCCCGTGTCGGCGAAGTGGGTGGGGCTCCTGGCACTCCCCTCCACCGGGGCCGCCGGCAAAACCACGTGGATCATTCCGCCTAACCCAACCACGGGGTCGTAAAGGGCTACCCCCACACAAGAGCCCAAACCATAAGCGACCATGGTCAGGCTGGGGTCGCGACTCACGGCAAATTCACCCAAACCAATGGTTAGGCGTGTTTCTTCTGAGGCCATGAACTTACGGACTCCTACCCCTGCTGAAATGAGCTCCCCGCCCGGAAACGGGGGCCGATCCGCTCTTCTCCAAGTTCTTTTTCAAACTCTTCTCCGAAAAAAATTTACAAAGCCAGAAGGATTTTCTCCACTGAGCCGGGGTTGGGCAAAAAGAGAAACAATCCCTTTAACCTCCGGTGCGAGCCGACGAAGTCCGTCTTCACTACCAAAACGTCCGACTCCCAAAGGAAAAGTTCGGGAGCCAACCAGTTCAAGATAGCCCCGAGCATGTCCGTGGTAAAGGCCGGCGGGCTGGGCATTATTTCCAGCCCGGTGGTATCGGACAGCTCATTTAAGAAGGCCGAGGCGGTAATGTTTCCCACCTCGCTTAAGGCCGAGATGCCCAAGGTATCAAACTCCTTGGTCGTCCCTGACGGTTGCTCATAAAGGCAATCTAGGAGAGCAAAGGCGCTCTCCAGATCGAAAAAAAGAACGGCGTGCCCGCTAATGCGCCCCCCCACCCGCAGATAGATGGCCGCCACCGGGGTTTCCTCTCCCCCGTAGAGACGAGGTACCCGCTCCGCCTCTTCTAGAAAAATGGAGGTGCTTTGCACCTTGATCTCCCGTCCGATGAACCCCGACAGGCCGGTACAGGCCCGCTGCATGGCCCGCTGGACCAGCTCGGCCAGTTTCAAGCTCGCTATTTCATCCAGGTGCACTGCCCTATCACCACCGTCTTTCACCAACATTCCATCATCGATAGGGTCCCTGGAATCCATGGTCAATCGGCACCAGCCGCATCCCTCTGTAATGTACTCCAACGGTGAACTCTCTCCTTGGTCTGCACATTGGCCAGCTTGGCAAAACCGGCCACATCCATGATCAGGGCCACCCGGCCGTCACCGAGGATGGTCGCTCCAGCCACCCCGGGGATGTCTCCCAATACGCTGCCCAATCCTTTGATGACGACCTCCTGTTCCCCGAGGAGCGCGTCGACGGCAATGCCCAGATGCCGGCCCGCCACGTTGACCATGACTACGGGGATGACGTCGTTGGCTCCTTCCTCGCCGGCCTCACTTGAAGTTGGGCCGACGGTTTTCTGGCCCCAGAAGACCTCCGTCAGGCGCACCAGCGGGACTACCTCTCCACGGACCTGGATGACCTCTTTCTTATTGATCCGCCGGGCCTCGCCCGGCTTCAGGTGAAGGGCCTCGACCACTGACCCCAGCGGAATGGCAAAGACCACCTCATCTCCTTCCACCAAAAGGGCCTGGATGATGGCCAGGGTCAAGGGGAGGGTAATCCGGAAGGTGGTTCCCTGCCCCGGTGTCGTGTCCACCTCCACCGATCCGTTCAATCGTTCCAGGTTGCGCCGGACGACATCCATCCCCACACCCCGTCCGGAGACCTCAGTTACCCGCTCGGCCGTTGAAAAACCGGGAACAAAGATGAGGTCAATGGCCTCATCGTCGCTGAGCCGATTGGCGGCCTCTTCGGTCAGAAGCCCCTTTTTGACGGCCGAACGCCGCACCTTTTCTGGGTCAATGCCACGCCCGTCATCCTGAACGGTGATGATGATCCGGTTCTCCTCATGCCGGGCCGTCAGACGGATGGTACCCACCCGGGGCTTTCCGGCGGCCTCCCGCTCCGCGGGGCTTTCGATCCCATGGTCGATGGCGTTCCGCAAAAGATGCATGAGCGGGTCGCCGATTTCTTCGATCACGGAGCGGTCTAATTCCGTTTCCTGACCCTCCACGAGGAAGTTAATCTCCTTCCCGGCCTTCTGAGCCAGGTCGCGTACCATGCGTGGGAACTTCTTGAAGAGGTTCTCCACGGGGAGCATCCGGGCGCGCATGATCTCTTCCTGCAGCTCCGAGGTGACCCGGGAGAGGTGGGTGGCGATCTGTCCCAAGTCCTGTCCCGTCTCCTCTTGCAGGCTGAAATCGCCAAGGAACTGCGCCAGCCGGTTACGATCGATGACCAGCTCGCCCACCAGGTTCATTAAATTGTCCAAAAGGTCCACGTCGACCCGAACGCTGTGGCTGATCCCGGCCTTCAAGTTCGTCCGCGCAGCGCCGACATCACCGCCAGTACCGTCTCCGTTGGGAGCCAGGGGGGGACTATTGCGACCAGGAGCTGGCAGCGCTAAGGCCAGTTTCTCGACCCGGGCGGCGGCCACTTCGCTGATGGTCAAAAGGGCGGCGGAAATCTCTTCCGGCCGAAGCCGGCTGGCTAAAAAGAAGACGACGCGGTTTTCCACCCGGTCCTGCTCAATGTCCTCGAGTGGCGGCCGGGAACCCAATACCTCCCCAGCGTCGGCGAGGGCTAAAAAGGCCTGGTAGGCCCGGACAGAAGGCATCAGACAATCTTCCTGCAGCCGGATCTCGGCGACCAATGGGGTTAGCCCCCGCTGCCCGGCTTCGCGCAGCTTTTCCGCTTCCTCCAAGGTGGGCGTCTCCGGGATTACCGCCTCCACGGAGGCCATTGCTTCTCCTGGAGGAGTCACCGCCGGGATCGCATCTCCCGCCGATACCGCTCCCCCCGCCGGCGGCGCAAGGAGTTTTTCCGCCGTTGACGCTGCTTCCACCGCCGGAATCGTCCCTGCAGAAGACGTCACTTCCCTGCGGTCAGCGAGCGGCTCGGTCGGAGTGGAATTGGTCCAATACGCAGGTGCAGCTGTTTTATTGCCGGGGCCAATCTCCTGGAAGCTCTGCAAGCGGGCAACAATGCCGGTGATGTCGATCCCCAGATCTTTTTGCTCGGCGATCTCATCTTTGAGCAAAACCAAAACATCCACAGCCTCCAGGAGAACATCCGTCAGCTCCGGAGACATCTCCAATTCCTGGTGTCGGAGCTGGTCGAGGAGGTTTTCCATGAGGTGAGTGATCTGGGCCATTTTCTGGTGACCGATGGTGGCGGAGGACCCTTTCAGGGTATGGGCAGCTCGAAAAATCTCCTGCAAAAGTTCCTGGTTATCGGCCTCTTTTTCCAAAAGAACCAGATCCTGCTCCAAAAGGGCCAGCTCTTCTTCCGCCTCTTCCAAGAAGACCTTCAGTTCCTCAGATGATATCTGAAAAGGTACGGTCATGGTTTGGCCCCCTTCACTCAATCCCGGGCACCCCCGACTCGTTCCAGTTCCGCCTTTTCGCTGGGGCTCAAAACCTTATCCAGGTCCAAAAGGATGATGAGACGGTCGTCCACCTTGGCCACACCCCGGATGTATTCGGAATCGACGCTCACGATGAAAGGGGAAGGTGGCTCGACCCAGTCGCGACTGATGCGCAGCACCTCCGAAACCCCATCGACGATGATGCCGACGCTCTTCCCACCCGTTTCGACCTCGATGATCCTGGTGGCGCGGGTATATTCCGAGACGGCCAGGCCGAAACGTTTCCGGAGATCGATGACCGGTAAGATCCGTCCCCGCAGGTTGATGATACCTTCAATGAAATCGGGCGTCCGGGGCACGCGGGTAATCTTCTGCATCGTGATGATCTCGCGGACGTTGGCGATGTTGATCCCATAGGTCTCTTCTGCCAGCTGGCAGACAACCAGCTGTTCTTCATTTTCCACGATTCCCACCATCTCACTGACCTCCTTCTGTCCCGGTGATCTGAAAGGGCGGGACAAAACGGGATGGCGCTTAAATCAAACCGTCAAATTCAGTAAACACCTAGTTTAGGTTTTATCGGGGCAGGAGCTCAGTTTTTTAAAGGCCAAATTTTCCTCTGGAGACGATTTTTCTCCGCTTCTCTCGTCTTTCCTTGGCCAAACGCCAGCGTAGACCTGAAGCACGCTGTCTTGCTCACATCTTGAAGCCGGGGATAACTACGGAGCTCGGCAAGACCTACTCAGCATCGACCTCAAGCACGCTGTCTGGCTCACATCTTGAAACGGGCCACCCCTTCCTCTAAAGCGCGGGCCAAATCCAGCAACTTCTTGGCCGCCTCCGCCACCTGGCCGACGGAGGCATAGAGTTCTTCCGCCGACGCGCTGACCTCCTGGGCCGAAGCCGCGTTCTGCTCCGAAACGGTGGCCAGCTTGTGCATGGCTCGGACCACTTCCTCGCTGCCGGCCGACATCTCCTCCGTGGCCGCCGTATTTTCCTCCGTGATGGTGCTGACGCTGTTGATGGCCTGGACGATCTGACCGCTCTGGGCCGAGATGCTTTGAATCGATCCGGTTATAGATTGCACCAGCTGATTGGTCTTTTCCATGGCCGTCAGGATCTCCTGCAGGGCTCGCCCGGTATTGGCCACCAGCTGAGCGCCCGCCTCCACCTCTTTAGTCTCCATCTCCATGGCCGCCACCGAATGGCGCGCTCCCTCCTGAATGCCCTCGATGAGTCCGGCGATCTCCTTGGTGGCCTTGCCGGAACGCTCAGCCAGCTTACGCACCTCATCGGCCACCACGGCAAAGCCGCGCCCGTGCTCGCCAGCCCGGGCCGCCTCAATGGCCGCGTTGAGCGCCAGGAGGTTGGTCTGGTCGGCGATCTCCCCGATGACCTGGACGATCTCGCCAATCCGCTGGGATTTTTCGCCCAGCTCCCGGATGGCCGCCGCCGACTCGGCCACTGCCCGGCTGATCTTCTCCATACCCCCGATGGTTTGCTGAACGGTCTGCCCGCCCTTGCGGGCCGCCTCCAGGGCCTGGGTGGAGGCCGCAGAAACCTCTTCCACATCCACGGCTACCCGTTCTAGAGCCCGGGCCATTTCCTGAATCGTCACGGAGGTCTCATTGACGTTGCGTACCTGCTCCTGAGCCCCCTGGGCGATTTGCTGAATGGCCGCCTTCAGCTGATCGATGACGGAGTTGGTCAAGGCGACGCTTTCGGTCTGTTCGCCCGCCCCTTTGGCCACCTCCTGGATGGTCTGGGCGATCTCCTCGGTAGCCCGAGAAGCCTGCTCCGTGATGAGCTGCAGGTCGCCCGCCGACTGAGTCAGGGTCTGGCTGGAGCCCCTGAGGGTTCCCGCCATCTGCCGGAGACTATCCACCATCCGCTTGAGAGCCTGGGCCAGGTCAGCAAGTTCGTCGTTCCCTTTCACTGGGAGCTCTTCCAGGCGAAGATCACCGGTGGCCACCTGGGCCATGGCCTTTTGCACCAGGAGGATGGGGCGGCTCAAACCCCGGGAAATGAAGACGGCCAGGATGAGGGCCAAAATAACCCCGAGGAGGGCGGAGCCCAGCACCACCTTTTTGGTCGTGGCCGTAGCCTGAACGGCCAGCAGTTTTTGCTCCTCCAGCGACTTATCTTGTAGCATCTCTAGGCGGTGCGCCGTTTCCAAGAGGGACTCCTGAGCCAGCTTGCTCTCGTCCATATTCATCGCTGCCAGGTCGTAGCCCGTTCGTTTCATCTCGATCTTTCTTTCCAGGAGCGTCATCAGGTTGTTGACATCCTGACGTAAAAGCTGGAGGGTCTTCTTTTTCTCACCCTGTTCTACTTTAGCTTCCAGCAGGTTCAAACGCTGCTCCAGATCTTTTTTGGTCTGATCAAAATCTCGAATCGTCGTCACATCCCCTGTTAAAAGGTAACCGCGCACGGCGGCGATTTGCTTATGGATCATGATCAGAACTTCATCCAGGTGGTCAATGGCCGGGAAAACATTGTTCACCAAAAGCTCATAATTATAGGTGGCCGTGTTGATCTGACCGTAAGAGACCCAGGCCAAGGCGGCCACCAAAAGGGCAATGCTCAAGAAGCCCAGCATCAACTTGATGGTGATGTTCACCCGCAAGGTCGTCTTTCCTCGTCCAAAGTCCATCGGTATCACTCCTCAAACCCCAATGTAAAAGAGCCTGCTTAAGAAATATCGAAAAAAGGCCGCCCCTTGTTTAGAGCGACCAAGAAGAAAGTAAGAGAAATTTGATGCGGCAAGTTCAATTTGCGAGGCACGAGTCAACCTCCCAGGTGCCTTTTCCGTCCCGCCACCACAAAAGTTTCACACGCCAAATGCGCGCTTGCGGTCGTGGTCAGCGGCCGCTACCTCCGGGAATGAGCCTCCAGCAAAACCCTAAAGTAGTGCCACCAGAACGCGTCAGGGTGGCTTAGAGCCGGATGGCGGATTTGCTGCTCCCTGCTACTCGTCACCTCCGCCGGTCGGGCAGGCGGCCGCCACGCCCGACCGACTTCCTTCCCCACGGTTGAACTTGGGCTTTAAACCCGGCCGTACCAGCCGTCCCTTTCCGTCACCAGTCCCCGCCGCGCCAGCCGGTCGAGGTGCTTTTCGATCATCATCTTCTCCAGTTCCCGGAAAAGCCGGACCGGTTCGGGATAACCCCGATGGTAAACGAAGCCCAGGTTCAAAAGGTCGTCAACCCGCTTTTCTCCCTTGGCCAGGGCGGCCAGGAGAAAATCGTCCCGTTCTTGAAACTTCCGGCGATAAAGGAGAAGTTTTTCGGTAATCTCCTCGTTGGACAAGACCTCCGAGTGGCTGGTGGCCAAAAGGCGAGGCTTGAAATTCAAAATGCGGTCGATGGAAGCGATGAACTCATCGATGTCGGCCCGCCGGTTGCCGTACCACGGTCCAAAAGGCGTGGCATCGATGTCACTGGAATAAAGGATCCCTTCCCTCTCGAACCAGAAGCCCAGATGGCCGGGCGTGTGTCCGGGCAGATGCAGGGTCACCACCGGCAACCCGCCCGGGTCGATATCCTCACCGTCCTGGAGCTCCCGTTGCACCGCCCTTTCCCGGTACCCATACTGGAGCATGGTCGCCCGCGTTTTCTCGTCCACCCGGTCGTAACCGGTAAAGGCAATGAAATCGGCCTGGCGGCTGATGGCCGGTGCGTCTAAGGCATGGGCCCAAACCCGCGCCCGGGGAAAAAGCTCCGTGCCATGGGTATGGTCCAGATGGTAGTGAGTGAGGATGACGGTATCAACCCGCCCGGGCTCGATCTCTTTTAACCCGTCCGGACCCAAACCGGCATCGATCAGGATCGTCTCTTCCCTCTCCAAAAGGAGAGAATTGGAATAGGGAAAGCGGGCGCCGTTGGTTCCAAAAATGAGCTTTATGCCTGGGGCTAATGAGTAAAGCATTTTGTCTCGGCCTCACTTTTTAGAATTTCCTCCGGTTAGAATTTCCTCCTGGCCTATTATTTCGACAGGCGAGGAATTTTTCCTGGTGCTTTTACCGGCAGGATTTTTCGGGGAAAGAGTCGTATATAGATAATGTTTGATCCTCTAACGTTTGATCCTCGGCGAGGGGAGCGTCGGAAGAATGGCCGGCAAGAAACAGTTCAAGGTGACCGTCCGCCGGAATTATTGCAAGCAGTGCGCGGTCTGCGTCGAATTCTGCCCGACCAGGGTCTTTGACCTCGACTCCATCGGGTATCCCATTCCGGCGCGGCCGGAGGCTTGCATTGGATGTAATCTCTGCGTCCTCCGTTGCCCGGATTTTGCCATTGATGTCGAAGCCCAGGGGGAAAAAGCCGGATAAGAACGGCTCTCTTCCGGGCTCAATTCTTCTTGAGGGAAGGGAATCGTTGTGGCCAAGGTCGCATTCTGGCAGGGAAACGAGGCCATTTTAGAAGGTGCCCTCGCCGCTGGTGCCCGCTTCTACGCCGGTTACCCCATCACCCCCTCCTCCGAAATCGCCGAGGGGGCGGCGGCCCGGCTTCCAGCTTTGCAAGGCGTTTATCTGCAAATGGAGGACGAGCTGGCCAGCATGGCCGCCATCATTGGGGCTTCTCTGGCCGGGGTTAAGTCTTTCACCGCCACCAGCGGTCCAGGTTTCTCCCTGATGCAGGAAAACCTGGGCCTGGCCGTCATGGCCGAGGTCCCCTGCGTCGTCATCAACGTCCAGCGCTCCGGTCCCAGCACGGGCCTGGCCACCAAGCCAGCCCAGGCCGACGTGATGCAGGCACGCTGGGGAACCCACGGTGACCACGCCATCATCGCTCTGGCCCCGGCCACCGTCCAGGAATGCTTTGAGCTGACGGTAAAGGCTTTTAATTTCAGCGAACGTTTCCGGACACCCGTGATCCTTTTGGCCGATGAGGTGGTTGGCCATCTCCGGGAAAGGGTGGAAGTGCCCGATCCGGCAAGCATCGAGGTTTGGGAGCGGCGTCTACCCAGCGGTCCGCCCGAGGAGTACCTCCCCTATCGGCCCGATCCCGACGGGGTCCCACCCCTGGCCTATTACGGCAGCCCTTACGTCTTTCATGCCAACAGCTCCATGCACGGCGAATCAGGATATCCGGACAACTCCCCGGCCAACGCCGGACGCGTCATCCGGCGCCTTTATGATAAGATCTATCGGCACCGGGCCGAGATCACCCTCTATAAAGAATTTGAGCTCGAGGATGCGGAAGTCCTCCTCATCTCTTACGGTGGGAGTGCCCGCGCCGCCCTGGCCGCCGTCCAGGAAGGACGGAGCAATGGGTTGAAAATGGGGCTTTTACAGCTGCAAACCCTCTGGCCCTTCCCCGATGAGCTGGTAGCCCAACGGGCTGCAAGGAAGCGGCTGGTCCTCGTCCCCGAAATGAATCTGGGACAACTGGTCAATGAAGTGGCCCGGGTGGTGCGCCAGTCTGTGCCCGTACGCGGCGTCAATAAGAGTAACGGCGAACCGCTGACGCCGGAGGAGATTTTGGCTGCGCTTTAGCCTTGGTCAACCAGTAGGCGGCCGGAAGAGACCGCGACACTGAACTCGAGGAGACTGGAATACCGGGCACGTTCGCGGTCGCGCCGGCCCGCGTCTTAGCCACTAACCGTAGGACGTTTCTCCCAAGGGGGCGTTTTTGGTGGTTTTAAAAGACTTGGAGGAATATCTCGTAACCGCTTCTTTACCCGTCTTTTGGTGCCCGGGTTGTGGCAATGGCATCATCCTTGGCGCCATCGTCCGGGCCTTTAAGGCCCTGGGGCTAAAACGGGAAAAGACCGTTGTCGTCACCGGCATCGGCTGCTGGGGCAAGGCCGACGACTACCTCCGGACCAACGCCCTGCACACGACCCACGGCCGCGCCCTGGCTTATGCCACCGGGATCAAGGCGGCCCGGCCGGAGCTGACGGTGGTCGCCTTAATGGGAGACGGTGACGCGGCCACCATCGGCGGCAATCATCTCATTCACGCCGCCCGCCGCAATATTGGCGTCACGGCCATCGTTTCCAACAACTTCAACTACGGCATGACCGGGGGCCAGTTTTCGGCCACCACTCCCACCGGAAGCTATACCAGCACCTCCCCTTACGGCAACGCCGAAGGCGAGTTCGACCTGTCCCAGCTGGTGGCGACCGCCGGCGCCAATTACGTGGCCCGGGCCACCGTTTATCACGCCGCGTTGTTGGAAAATCTGATCAGAGAGGCCCTCGTCCATCCGGGATTCTCCTTTGTGGAGGTGGCCTCCTCCTGTCCGGTATATTTTGGGCGTTATAATCAGCATCCGACCCCTGTGGATCTGATGTACTGGTGGAAGGAAAAAGGGGTCAGCCCGGAGCGTTACCGGGAAATGACGGAAGAAGAGCGCGTCGGCGCCTTTACCATCGGTCGCCTGGTCGACCGGCAACGGCCCGATTTCTCCGTGCGCTACCGCGAACTGCAACAGGCGGCGGCCAAGGCTGAAAAGCGGCGCGATGACTCCGCCAGCGGGCGCTGAAAGGCATCTCAAGACTCAAGCCGTTGATCGTCGGGCGTGTCCTGGCGAGCTCAGGTCGCGGCCCGGAAGGAAAAAACCCGGAAGGCAAGAACTTTTCCGCCCGACCAAGTGGTGCCTGCCGAAGCCCTTCAGGCCCTCGGTAGCGCTTGATACCGCGATCCGGTACGTTCCTTGAGGGAGCGTGGCCGTTACCTCCAGTCCAAAAGTTGTGCGGCAGCTCGTCCGCGCGCCCCAGCTAGGTGTAAACCCATTTTCCAGTGCTTTCGACGTGCGGTGGAACTGGCTTGAAGGCCGGAAGTTCTGCCGGGGGTTTCAACCGGAGGTTTTAGTTGGAGGCTTCAGCCGGAGGTTTTAGTCGGAGGTTTTAAAGATGAATTCATCCCCCTCTAATTCTTCACAGAACCAGTGGCAAATCGTCTTGGCCGGAGCGGGTGGCCAGGGTCAAATCTACGCCGGGACCCTCCTGGCCGAAGCCGCCGTGCTGAAAGAAGGCAAATACGCCACCCAAACCCAGTCTTACGGCGTGGCTTCGCGGGGTGGCTTCTCCAAGTCCGACGTAATCATTTCCGACAAGCCGGTGGCCTTCCCCTATGTTCGCCGTCCGGACATCGTTTTGGCCCTGACCCAGGAGGCCTACGACCGGTATCGTTCGTCTGTAGGCCGCCATTGTTTGTTCGTATACGATAGCGACACCATCTCCGGTGGTCAGTCGGCGGCGCAGGAGGTTGGTCTTCCCCTCACCTCCACCGCCCGCGCTACGGTGGGCCTCCGGGCCTTGAATATGGTGGCCCTGGGAGCCATCTTGCGCCTGGCCCCCGTGGTGAGCGTGGCCGCCCTGGAGGAAACCCTCAAGGGGCGGGCTAAACCCAGCGTCTACCAGACCAACTGGAAAGGCTTCCTGGCGGGATATGAACTGGCCGCGGTCCAGGCCCAGGGCAGGGGAAACGCGGTAAAGTGATCAACGAAAAGGGCCGTCCACTCCAGGATGGTGCCTTTGACGACGGCACCGGCCGGTCTACCAACAGCCCCCCTATCCCTACCCCCGTCCCAAACCGAGTAGGCAGGGGGCGGCTAGCCCCCGTCCTCTCCCACCTCCGGACCGGCGGGTCCGCATCCGGCGGCCGAGTCAAGCCGATATTTCCTATTTCCCCTGGACGAAGCCCGTCTTTACCTGGACCTGCCCCCGGAGAAGCGGCCCCACCACCTCATTATTAAAAACCAGTTGGGCCATATCGCTCAGTGAGCAGTCTACCCTAACTACTGGAAAATTAAGTCAATTATCCTGTGCCGTGTCCTTCGTTTGCTTTTGGGGCACACGCGATCAAGGCCTCCCGTTCCGCGCCCCTATATTCACTTGGACCTGTTCCTGTACTCCACCACCGCCCGGATAAAATCCCGAAACAAGGGGTTCGGCCGGTTGGGCCGGGAGGTGAACTCCGGGTGGAACTGAGTCCCCAGGAACCAGGGATGCCCCTCCAGCTCCATGATCTCAACCAGGTCGCGTTCTTTCCAAATGCCACTTGGGCGAAAACCCCTGGCGGCCATGGCTTCCCGGTAAGCATTGTTGACCTCAAAGCGGTGGCGGTGCCGCTCGTAGACCAGGTCTTGTCCATAGGCCTTATGGGCCAAAGAACCAGGAGTCAGGTGGCAGGGATAGTTCCCCAACCGCATGGTCCCGCCCTTGTCCGCGATCTCCCGCTGATCGGGCATGAGGTCAATAACGGGATACGGGGTATCGGGGACGAACTCGGTGCTATTGGCCCCAGTTAAACCCAGGACGTTCCGGGCAAACTCAATGACGGCGCACTGCATCCCCAGGCAGAGACCAAAAAAGGGAATGCCGTTCTCCCGAGCATAGCGAATGGCGTTGATCTTTCCTTCGATCCCCCGGTAACCAAAACCGCCCGGTACCAGGATACCGTCCGCTCCTGCGAGGACTTCGGCCGGATCTTTTTCCTCCAGGATTTCCGAATCCACCCACTGGATCTCCACTTCCACCTGGTTGGCAATCCCGGCGTGAGCCAGGGCTTCAGCCACGCTGAGGTAGGCGTCGTGGAGAGCGACGTATTTTCCCACTAAAGCCACGGTGACCCTTCCCTGCGGTGACTTGTGGCGTTTGACCATCTCCCGCCAGTCAATCAAATCCGGTCCCCGCGCCGGCAGGTTGAGGCGACGCAGGGTGATCCGTGCCAGGCCCTCCTCTTCCAGCATCAAAGGTACCTCATAGAGGGATTCGGCATCGAGGTTTTGGATGACGGCATCCCGTTCGGTATCGCAGAAGAGAGCGATCTTCTCCCGCATCTCCCGCGAGAGGGGCCGCTCTGTCCGGCAAACGATGACGTCGGGGTGAATACCGATGCTCCGCAGTTCTTTCACGCTGTGCTGAGTCGGCTTGGTCTTCAATTCGCCGGACGCCCGCAGGTAGGGGACCAGGGTGACGTGGATGTACATGACCTCGTCGCGACCTACATCGGTCCGAAACTGGCGAATGGCCTCCAAAAAGGGTAAACTTTCGATATCGCCCACCGTCCCGCCGATCTCGGCAATGACCACATCGGCGCCGCTCTCGCGGGCCACCCGGTGGATCCTCTCTTTAATCTCGTTGGTGATGTGGGGAATCACCTGGACCGTGCCCCCGAGGTAATCGCCCCGCCGTTCCTTGGTGATGACCGAGTTATAGATCTTCCCGGTAGTGACGTTGCTGCTCTGGCTGAGGTTGGTATCGATAAAGCGTTCATAATGGCCGAGGTCCAGATCCGTCTCCGCCCCGTCGGCGGTGACGAAGACCTCTCCGTGTTGCAAGGGACTCATGGTTCCGGGATCAACGTTGATATAGGGGT
>Ga0334722_10000875_pt1 | contig 41074 bp, 42 predicted proteins | sample C3_bottom_MG_FD_207210 | JGI IMG/M metagenome (GOLD analysis project Ga0334722, IMG submission 207210) | Sediment microbial communities from Yellowstone Lake, YNP, Wyoming, USA - C3_bottom | ecosystem: Environmental > Aquatic > Freshwater > Lake > Sediment | place: USA: Wyoming | collected...
CGTTTTCTTCGCCTTTATTTTCGGCTTTCTCGTGGCGCTGCCTTCAGCCTTTAATGTGATAACAAAGGGGGAGATCATACTGCCTGTGCTCCGTCTTTCAAGGTCATATGACTTTCTGGTTTATCACATACCGCAGGAGATAGGGATAACCAGGCCGGGAGCTTACGGAGTTGCCATGCTTACCTTAAGAGTAATGAATTCTCTCGCGGTTTCGTTCTTTGTCCTGTATACCACCCCTTTCCCTGAGATAATCAGGGCGCTGAAACTGCTGAGGGCGCCGGACAGTTTCCTTATGATCATTACCCTTTCGTACAAATACATCTTCATATCCGCCAGGACTGTGGAAGACATGCACCTGGCAAAAAAGAGCAGGATGACCGGTTCTGTGCGCAATGCTGAGGCAAGGAAATGGATAGCCGGAAGGATCGCGTTTATATTCAAAAAGACGATGCTCAGGTGCGAAGATATTTTCAAGGCGATGCTCAGCAGGGGCTTTTCCGATGAGATCAAGATCCACGGACAGGGGAAACTCCGGGCAAAGGACATCTGGACAGGAACTGCCTTTTTCCTGATCGGCGTGCTGTTCCTGTGGATGTGAGGTTACAGGGAAATCTCCCCCTGCCCCTCTTTGCCAAAGAGGGTTATGCTTCCTCTCATTGGAAAAGGGAGGGCAGGAGGGATTTTATAAATCGATGCCGTCACTATTATGAGACTGCCGATGCGAGGAAAATGTGGAAACCATAATAAGCCTTGAAGGTGTGAGTTACAATTACCGCGACAATATCCCGGCTGTAAGCAACGTGGACCTTTCGATCGGAGAGGGCGGGACGTTTGCGATCATTGGTGCGAACGGTAGCGGCAAGTCTACCCTGCTTCAGATCATGAACGGACTGGTAACCCATTCAGCAGGAAAATATTTTTTCAGGGGAAACGAGGTGTCGGAGCAGACGCTGAAGAACAGGGCTTTCCTGAAGTTCTTCAGGGAGCGGGTAGGTTATGTGTTTCAGGATTCGGACGTGCAGCTGTTCTGCCCGACTGTTCTGGATGAACTCATGTACGGGCCCATGCAGCTCGGACTCGCGGAAGAGGAGGCCCTGTCCAGGGTGTACGAGGTCCTGAGGATTCTTAATATAGAGAACCTTAAGGACAGGCCTTCCTATATGCTCTCGGGCGGAGAGAAGAAAAGGGTTGCCATAGGGTCGGCGCTGACGATGAACCCCGAGGTGCTGCTGCTCGATGAGCCCACAAACGGCCTCGATCCAAGGACCCAGTGCTTTCTCGTGGAACTTATGCTCGCGCTGAACGAGGCAGGGAAAACGCTGGTTATTGCGACGCACGACCTGTCTTTGGTGCAGGAACTGCATGCTCAGGTCGCCCTGCTGTCTGAAGAGCACAGGGTCGAGAAGACCGGCCCCTGCGAAGAGATACTGGCTGACGAGGAACTGCTGCTCAGGGCCAACCTGATCCACGAGCATATGCACTACCACGGTCTGCAGCCGCACAAACACAGGCATTCGCATTATTTCTTCCACAAGCATTAAGACAGGAGGAAACGGCCTGTGAAGTTATCACGTCCATGCGCACACAAAATCTGAATAATCAGCGAAAAGGCTGCCTGTACGTCGTCCTTGCCGCGGCCTTATGGGCTGTGTCCGGCACTACCGCAAAGTTCCTGTTCAATGCCGGAGTGACGCCGTTTCAGCTTGTCCAGCTCCGCTCGACGATTGCCGCTGTTGCCGTGGCCTGTTGGGTCCTCCTGGGAAGGCGCGGACTGCTCAGGATAGAACGGAAGGACCTGCCCTATTTTGCGGTTCTCGGAGCAATACTCGCGGCTGTCCATTTTACCTATCTTTATGCGATCAGCAGGATTCAGGTTGCCGCAGCGATTCTTCTGCAGTATCAGGCGCCTGTCTTTGTTGTGCTTTTTTCTGTTTTTGTTAAACGCAGGAAGCCCCTGTTGTCGACGATCGTGACAGTTGCCGGGGCTGTGGCGGGCTGTTACATTATGACCGGCGGCTATGACATCAACGTGTTTGCCCTCAACAAGGCAGGAGTTTCAGCGGGCCTGGCTTCGGCGGCAGTCTTTGCCCTGTATGCGGTTGCGAGCGAGTACGGGATGAGGTCGTATTCGCCATGGACCGTTCTGTTTTATGCCCTGAGCTTTGGAGCTTTCCTCTGGAATGTGTTTCAACCTCCGCTCTCCGCCTTTGCCGTCCCGTACAGCGCAGCCTCCTGGTGCGGCATATTCTTTGTCGGCATATTCGGCACCGCAGTCGCTTTCGGACTGTATAACGAAGGCATCAGGCTTATCGGAGCGACCAGGGCGAGCATAACCGCAATACTTGAGCCGGTCATTGCCGGAGTGGTCTCATATTTTTTTATCGGAGAGAAGGCCGAGCTGATGCAAATGGCCGGGGCCGCTCTGATCGTTGCCTCTATACTTCTACTCCAAACGCGAAAAAAAGTCTATGCGCATGGGGAATGATATTGCGCAAACACGGCGAAAGCATCCTGCCGTTCATTTTAAGGCGCCGGCTCACAACGGCGCGAACTCACGAACATTGAGGGTTTTCTTGTCAATTTCCTTTTTTAAGTGTTATTCTTTTCTATGGGAAAATCGTTGTTTATATCGCTCCGCACCCCTGCTTTTGCCCTGTTAAGGCAGGAGTCCAGGATATACGCTAAAATATACTCTAATATCAAAGACAATTATGAAAGATAATCAGGTGACAATATGATACATTTAAGACGTCAGCTGCCGTACAGGCCTACAGAGAGAATGAACGTCGTGAGCTATCCGATAAGAGACATAGTGATGGAGGCAAAGCGGGAAGAGGCCAAAGGCAAAAAGATGATATATCTGAATATCGGCGATCCCCCGCAGTACGGCTTCCCGTCGTTCAGGGTCATAGCCGACCGCGTCAAGGAAGCGCTTGACGACACCTGGAAGGGCTATGCCCCTTCAGAGGGCGACGAGCAGCTGCGGAAGAATGTGGCGAAGATCGAAAAATGCAAGCCTGAAGACGTGTTTGTTGTCGCAGGCCTTACCGAGGGTATCGATTTCTTTTTCCATTCCTTTATAGGGTTCGGAGAGAAGGTGCTGCTGCCCAATCCCGTGTATCCTCTCTATCTCAGCAAGGCCAAACAGTTCGAGGGAGAAAGCGTGTTCTACAGGCACGACGGCGACGGCCAGATAGACGTCGGGCACCTCTCGCGCAGGATAGAAGGCGCGAAGGCCATGGTTATAATCAACCCCAACAATCCGTTGGGCTCGGTCTATTCCGCCCAAAACCTCGCGGACGTGACGGATCTTTGCGCAGAACATGACGTCCCGATATTTTACGACGGATCGTACGACGACCTTATCCTCGAAGGCAAAAAACCGGATTTCAGGAAGATCGCAAGGGGCAAGGTGCCTTTCATATACGGCAGTTCCCTTTCCAAGAACTTCTGCTACCCCGGCGCCAGGATAGGCTGGACGGCTTTTCACGGCGAAAAGTGGGTGGACGTTAAGAATGCGTTCTTTCTCTTATGCAACCAGCGTCTCTCGGTAAACTGGGAGTTTCAGAAGGCTGCGGCGTCCGCGATCGCGGACCCGACGTTTGCTTCATACACCGCGGAAATGCGGCTGAGGCTGCTTGAGAGGAGGAACACCTTTGTAAAGATGGCGGGCCGGCTGCCGCTTTCGTTTCCCGTGCCGAAAGGCGCGTTTTACGCCTTCATGAAAATAGAAACCCCGAAATGGCGCAAGGACATCGAGTTTGTGCGGGCAGCGCTCAAGCAGGGAGTCGTATTTGTCCCTGGGTCGGGGTTTGGAAGACAGGAAGACGGGGTATATTTCAGGAGCACGTTCCTGCCCGAGCCCCAAATCATAGAAGAGGCTTTTGAGCGGATCAAAAAGCTTCTTTAGCGTCCGGCTTAAAACCGCTTACCTGAAATTATGATAGAGATACTGAGGCATCACAGATGGGTACTCGACCTCCTCGACATTGCTCTGATGTCGCTGATCCTCTACCGCCTTCTGCTTATAATAAAAGGCACCAAGGCGGCCCAGATGCTGATGGGGCTTGCCGTACTCCTCCTCGCCTCTGTCGCGTCCAGATATCTTGAGCTTTATACGATAGACTGGCTGGTGCAGAGCTTCTGGGCCCAGATCGTGATCGCGATAATCGTCCTGTTTCAGCCCGAGATAAGGAGGGCTCTTGCGCATATGGGCGAGGCGCAGTTCCTCACCTTCACAAAGGCGGAGGAGCTCAAATCGCTGGAAGAGATAATCAGGGCCGCGATATCGCTTGCCAACAGGAAAATAGGCGCGCTTATGGTCATAGAGAGGGACACCAGCCTCAAGGATTTTGTCGAGGTCGGGACGCTCCTTGATGCAAAGGTCTCAAAAGAACTGCTTCTAAGCATATTCCATCCTACGTCCCCGATTCATGACGGCGCGGTCATAATCAAGGGCAACAGGATCGCGGCAGCCGGCTGTTTCCTGCCGATAACCCTGACGTCCGAGCTGAGCAAGGCGCTGGGCACCCGGCACCGGGCGGGCATCGGCCTGACCGAAGAGACCGATGCTGTGGCGATCATAGTCTCGGAAGAAACAGGGACAATATCCATGGCCCTTGACGGCAGGCTCGAAACCAAGCTGGACATGGGGACGATGAGAGACCTGCTTACTGATGTCTTTACCGTAAAAAAGGGCAATAAATGAAGAACATACTTCTAAATAACCTGTGGCTAAAGATATCCGCAATACTGATCGCGGTCTGCCTCTGGTTTTTTGTGACCTCAAGGGGCCAGTCCGAGATGTCGTTAGAGATACCTCTGGAATTCACGAATCTTTCAGCCGGGCTCGGCATAGTCGGCAGCAGCGCCAAGACCGGTGTCGTGACCGTGAAGGGGCAGGAAAGGCTTATGAAGACCCTCAAACCTTCGGATGTGCGCGTCTATGTGGACCTGGGCAAGGCCAGGAAAGGCGAGGGCGTTTATTATATCAACAAAGACGATATAAGGCTGCCGTATTCCATGACGGTAATGAGCGTTGCCCCGTCTTCCCTGAAGGTGAGGATCGATGAAACGGTAGAGAAGAATCTCCTTGTCAGGCCTTTGGTTACAGGCGAACCGGCAAAGGGATTATATGTCCAGTCGATACAGGCCGAGCCGAGGAGCATCAAGGTAAGGGGGCTGCAGAACGAGGTCAGAAAACTGGTTTATATAGGCACCGAGCCGGTCGATATTACAGGCGCATCCGAGAGCGTGACACAACATCCGGACATCGATCTCGCAGGCGCAAATATCAAGGCCGAAACCGCTACAGTGAAGGTCCACGTTGAGATCGGGGGTAAAAAGAGATGAGGCTGTTCGGGACCGACGGGATAAGGGGCAGGATCAACAGGCATCCCATGACCCCTGAAAACGTGCTCAGGATCGGCATGGCGGCCGCCGTCGTCCTGAGAAAGGAACATCACGGAAGGAACATGGTGCTCATCGGCAAAGACACCCGCCTCTCCGGGTATATGATTGAAAGCGCGCTGACTTCAGGAATATGTTCCATGGGAATGGATGTTACCCTTGTGGGCCCGCTGCCCACTCCGGGCATAGCCTTTCTGACCAGGACCCTCAGGATTGACGCCGGCATAGTGATCTCGGCTTCCCACAATCCCTTTCAGGACAACGGTATAAAGTTCTTCTCCCATGAGGGCTTTAAACTTCCCGATGCAATGGAGAAGAGAATCGAAGAACTGACGGCTGAAGACGGGCTCGAAAGGCACAGACCTAAAGGGGAAGAGATCGGCAAGGCTCACAGGCTCGACGACGCTGCCGGCAGGTATATCGAGTATATAAAATCCACGCTGCCCAGGGGCACAAGCTTCGAGGGTATGAAGATAGTTGTGGACAGCGCTAACGGCGCGGCCTACAAGACCGTTCCGTGGCTGCTCAGGGAACTCGGCGCAAAGGTCGTGTCGATAAACGACAGGCCCAACGGGATTAATATCAATTCAGAATGCGGTTCAACCCATATGGCTGCCGTGCAGGCTGCGGTCAAGGCAAACAGGGCAGACCTTGGGATTGCCCTGGACGGCGACGCCGACAGGGTATTGCTGTGCGATGAAAAAGGCCGTGTGGTTGACGGCGACCTTATAATGGGGATTTGCGCCGCGGAAATGCACGGCAGAGGCGTGTTGAAGGACAGGACGGTTGTCGCCACAGTCATGAGCAATCTTGGCCTGGAGAAGTTTCTGGGGCGGCAGGGCATCAGGATGCTCAGGTCCAAAGTGGGAGACAGATTTGTTGTTGAAACGATGCTGGAGGGCGGTTTTAACCTTGGCGGCGAGCAGTCGGGCCACGTTGTATTCCTTGACCACAACACAACAGGAGACGGCGCGGTCACGGCAGTACAGACGCTCAATGTTATGAAGACAAGGGATTGTTCCCTTTCCAGACTTGCGTCCGGCATCAAACTCTTCCCCCAGGTGCTGCTGAATGTGGAAGTCGAAAAAAAGCATGATTTGCGCAGTGTGCCCGCCATAACGAAGGCTGTCCGCAGCGCCGAAGAAAGGCTCTGCGGCAGGGGGAGGGTGCTGGTGCGGGCCTCCGGGACCGAACCCAAGGTAAGGGTCATGCTCGAAGGCGAGGACAAGAAGCTGATAACGCTCCTTGGCAACAGAATTGCCGCTGTAGTCAAAGAACAGATGCGGTAAAGAGTGTCCCGCCTTTTTTCCAGGATGGAAAGGAGGAGCTGAAATGAAGAAGCTGCTTTATGTAGTATGCATTGTTTTGCTGCTGTCCGGAGTCTCACAGGCTGCAGACGGCGCCGGCATTAAGTCCGAGGTATTGGCAAGGTCCGGTCTGAGCTGGAACGGCGACCGCCTTCCCGAATACCCGAAAGGCGCGCCTGAGATAACGCTCCTCAGGATCCAAATCCCGCCGGGGGCACAATTGCCGCTGCATACGCATCCGGTAATAAACGCCGGCGTTTTGTTGAACGGAGAACTGACCGTTGTAACCGAAGACAATAAAACCCTGCATCTTAAGGCCGGAGACCCGATTATCGAGGTTGTTAACACATGGCACTACGGAAAAAATGAAGGGGACAAGACCGCCGAGATTCTGGTTTTTTATGCCGGGACCGAGGGCGCTCCCATAACCGTAAAAAAATAGCGCCGGATTGTTGTCGGACCGGGTTGCCGCTTTCAGACAAACATGTCCGTAAATGTCTTCAGGAGTATCGGATCGAATTTGGTTCCGCTTCCGGCGGTCATATGAGCGAGCGCCTCATTCGGTTCCAGCTTCTTCCTGGAGTAAACCTTCCCGGACACAAGGCTGTCGTATTCGTCGGCAATGCCTACAATCCTGCTGAATAAGTTCAGCTTTCTCTCCGCGCTCCTCTCAGGATAGCCTGAAAAGTCCGGCTTCATGTGGTGTTCAAAAGAGACGAGCATGGACAGGATGGAAGTCTCATTGAGGCCGAAGAACCTCATGAGCAGTCTGATCCCGTCTTCCGGATGTCTCTTCAGAAGTTCTTCCTCCTTGGGTGTGTATTCGGCCTTCTTGTTTATGATGCTCAAAGGGATCTCCAACTTGCCTGCGTCATGGAAAAAGGCTGTGAGGGCAAGATTTCTGAGATCCACCCTTCCTATCCCGAGCCTTTTGCCGAGGGCTACCGAAAGGACCGATACGTTGACTGTATGATAATAAAAATAGTTATCTGTGTTGAGCGGTCTTGTAAACTGAAGGAGAAAGCTCTCGTCTGCCAGAATTGAATCCACCACCAGCTGAAGAGCCCTCTTGATCTTTTTCAGTTTGAGGCGTCCGCCGGATTTGACGGCAGCATCCATTTCCCCGACGCCTGCCAGTGTCTTGATATAGGCCCTCCTGGCGACTGCGAAGTTGTCCTTTAAATTCAGCCCCTCTTCCCTCTGCAGGACAACCGGTCCGCCGATAATGATATTCCTTGTTGTCTGATGCTCCAGTTCGGTCTGCACAGCCTGCGCGTCGTTCCTGGATTTCATGGCGTAGACGAGCCTTATAAGATCGTCGGTTGTAACGGGCGAGATGAAATCGAAGGCCCCTATCCCTCTCTTTTCGCATTCCTCGGCCATAGCAGTAAAATTCTCGACGTCGCTTACGCTTGTCTTGATCCTGGCGCCCTCTATGTAAAAGGAACCCTCTATTACCCTGAGCGATATCTCCCCGGCCTCCTCGACCAATTGTCCGATATCGGAAGCGAGTCTGCCCGCGACATTCAGGATTGTAGCGTTGGCGGCATCGTATATCTTGGCCGCCCTCAGGAGCACGAAAAGATTTGTGATCAGGGACCTGCCCCTGAGCGCAATCTTATGTTCTGTGGATTCCACTTTGTCTCGACTCCTTCAAAGCCCTGAGGCAGGCCTCTCTAAGAGCATTTTTCTTTGATCCGGTCTCTTTTTCGATCAGTGAACAGGCCTCCTGAGAACCTATTATGCCCAGGCCGTATGCGGCCGCAGCCCTCAGCTCCGCGTTATCGTCGGTTTCTATCAGGCCCTTCTTCTTAAAGAGGTCCGACAACACTATAAAGGCCTTTTCGCCGGCGACGGTCGCATAAGTTTCCAATATAGTCTTTTTTTCATCAAAGGATCTTTTTTTAAGTTCCTCGCGGGTTGTCATCTTCTTTACCGCGTCGAGCACCTCAGGACTCCTAAACCTTCTGAGCGCCCTTATCGCAACCGTCCGCACGCTGACATCGTCGTCTGTAAGCGCGGACAAAAAAGATTTCTTTGTCTCATCGGACGGAATTGTATCGAGCGCCCTGATTGCCTCTCTTCTTACCCTGTTATCGGAATGTTTCAGCATTTTATCCAGATATTGCACCGAAGCCGGGCCCTTTGTCATGCCCAGGACCATCGCTACGTTTCTGACAAGATACCATCTCGGGTCATCGACCGCTTTGGCAAAATGTTCCAGATTCCTTTTGCCGAATTCGGACAGGACTTCGCAGAGAAGCCTCCTGTGCTTTCTGTCGGACAGTTCCCCGAGGACCTGGATCATGTCCGGCATCGAACTGTGGTCAAGCAGCAGGAGATATTGCCTGGACTCCGCAACATCCGCCGCGGCAAAGAGCGTTTTCAGGTTTTCAACAGAGCCGGCCTTCTGAGCTATTTTGCCGACAGCCTCCATCTCCGGTTCGCCGGCGTATTTCTCCCGGACCTTTGCGAGTCCGTTCAGCGTCACGATCGTTCCCGGTATGTCTTTCAGGCGCATCTGGGCGTCTATAACCCGGCCGAGGTTCTGTACGATATCGAAGAAGGCCTCTCCGCTTTCGCGGCCGGATAAAAGATCGAAAAAGAGGTCTGCGGCGGACAAGAGCGCAGCTTTTTCATCGAAGGCAGCGACCTCATTGCGTACGGCCTGAAGTTCCTCCTTTGTAAGTGCGGGCTCGCTCCGGTGTTTGAATGAAAAACCCGGAGGCGCCGCAGCAGCCACAGTGCCGGCTTCAGAGCCTGCGACATCCGCCGTGTCAAACGCATCCGCAAGGAAAGTCTCTTCTACTACAAGCGCCTCGTTTACCGTATCTTCGGCGGCCGTATATCCCATGTTCTTGATATTCTTTTCCCATAACAGAGTCACGATGTCGTCTTCGTCGTTAACTCCCGCCTTCGGCGCGGCCCGCAGTATATCGATAAAATCCGAGATCTCTTCGAAAGTAAGCCCTTTATAAAAATTCAGTTGACGGATGCCGTCGGCAAAAAGAAGAAGCGCGATGTTTTCGGTCTTCTCTTCGTTTTGGTATACCTCGCGGCCGCGGAACAGCAGAGAATATTGTCCTACATCCAGAGAGAGCTCGTCGTTGTCTTCGAAAAAAGCGGCAAACTTTCCGGAAAGTTCGGTCACGAATTTTTGGTAGATGGGATTGTCTTTCGGGTAAACGTTGAAGGCCTTTGAGGTCTTTGTGATGGTCCTGAGGATGTCCTTCACGAGATCCAGGTCCTTTTCACTTACTTCGGGCAAGGCATCATCGTCGATCATTACTCATTTTTTTATCATTTATCAGGGGGTTGTGTCAATTTATAATTGTAATTATCATGACGTTGCGGCCTACTTTATTATCCTCTTTCGCATGAGTCTGAACGAGTACGGGGCGATGACTGCGGCGGCCACGGGCAGCCAGACCAGGTCCCAAAGAACCGCTGAAGGCGCTCCTGAAGAGAAGGACCGGCAGATGTTGACAAGGTGGTAGAGCGGCGTGAAAAAGGCGATTTTCCCGACTATCGGCGGCATCGTGTCGATTGGGAAGAAAATTCCCGAGAAGAGAAACATCGGCGTAATAAAGAGCGTATAGAAATAATTGAATGAGTCTATCCCCGGCACTATAGCGACGAACAGGAGAGCGATCCCTGCGAACACGAGTCCGCTGACGAACAGGACCGGGACCGCCAGCACGACATCGACCGAGCGGACCAGGCCCAGCGCTGAAATAACTATTATGATTATGGCCCCGTAGAACATGCTCTTTGTCGCGGCCCACAACAGTTCTCCTGCAATGAGGTCGTCGATATTGACCGGAGTGGCGAGGATCGCGTCGAAGGTCTTCTGATATGTCATCCTCACGTAGGTGCCGTAGGAGCATTCATAGGTCGCCGCAAACATTGAGGAAGACGCGATGATCCCGGGCGCTATGAAGTTTATGTATGGTATGCCGTTTATCTCCTTTACATAAGCGCCCAGACCCAGCCCGAGCGCCGCAAGATAGAGCACAGGTTCGACAAAGTTCAGGGCTATGCTGGACTTGTAGAGCTTTGTATAAACCGTGAGGTGCCTCTGCCAGACCCTGAAGGCCCGCCTAATTTTCAAGAGACCTCCCTGTAAGCTCCAAATAAACGTTCTCAAGGGTCCCGCCGTGTTTCTGCATCAGCGCTGCCGGACTGTCAGTAGTTACAATCTTTCCTGAATCCATGATCGCCACCCTGTCGCATATCCGCTCCGCCTCTTCCATGTAATGGGTTGTCAGGACCAGGGTCGTGTCCTGCGATTTGAGATAGGCCAGTTTTTCCCATACTGAGTGTCTGCTGTGAGGATCAAGGCCGACCGTAGGCTCATCGAGTATAAGGATTTCGGGATTGTTTATTAGCGAGCGCGCAAGCAGCAGCCTGCGCTTCATGCCTCCGGAAAGGTCGCGGATATTGACCTTAGCCTTTTCCTTCAGCTCAACAAAAGCAAGCAGGTCCCACGCAAGCGAAGCAGACCTTTTCGCCGGAATGTCGAAGTAACGCGCGTACACGATCAGGTTCTCGAAGACCGAGAGGTCGGGGTCGAGATTGTCGTCCTGGGGCATAACGCCGATCTTCGCCTTGATCCGGCTGGGCTCTTCGCGGACATCCATGCCGAATACCTTCAACTCTCCGGCAGAAGGTGGAAAGAAACAGTGAACTATACTCATTACAGTTGTTTTGCCTGCGCCGTTGGGGCCGAGGAAACCGAAGCATTCGCCTTTGACGATCTCAAAATCAATTCCGTCTACGGCGCGCAAATCTCCGTAATCTTTGGTAAGGCCCTTTGCTGTGACAATGTTCATGGAATATTATACAACGGGTTTTGAGGAGGGTACTAATTCACAGGCATCACACAGCGGGGGATATATACATCGGAGGCTTACCCCTGCTTAGGCTGAAATCTTTTTACTTCCAGACCATGGATTGCTCTGAAGTGCTTCCAGTTCCCACTGACAAGGCAGGCATCATGGATCAGGGCCGTTGCAGCGATAAGCGCGTCTATGGTCCTTAATCCGTCGGAATGAGCATGCTTCTCCAAAAGTTGCATTGCCCGCTCGCATATTTTTTCGTCAGGATGGATAACTGAAGGTATGTTTTCCCGAAGGAACTCCATGACATTCCTGATCTCCTTTTTTTCCCGACAGCCCTGTATAAGCTCCATTGTACACAGCGATGAAACAGCCCTGTCTTCGTATGCTGTCTGTGACAGCAGATCAGCAGCGCTGCGGTTTCCCCTGAAATACCAGATAAGAATGTCGGTATCGAAGATTAACGTTGATATCTCTCTTTCCTCCGTTCATCAACCCATGCTGCGGCGTCTTTCATCTTCTCTTCGGACTTCCACATGCCGAACCCGACAGCTTTGAACTGTCTGCTCGTTTTTTCAATCGGTTTGAGAACGGCAACCGACTTGCCGCGCCTTGTGATGATCACTTCGTTGCCCTTTCGGACGTCTTCAAGGAGCGCCGAGGCCCGGATTCTCAACTCTTTAGCGGTAGCAGTTTTCATATTATTTACTCCCAATGTATATATTCTGAAGTATACACTTACTTCTTATTGTCGTCAACGACACAACCGCATGAGCTGCCTGCGCCTGCAATCAGCTTTCGGCGGTCAACTGAAGAAATGACATGAAAGAAGTATGGCGCAAGGCTTATCAGCCGGACTGCCCGGCTTATGCGATTTACCGCGCTTTTTCGTTAAAATACCCCGAAAAATTATTGCTATTTTGACTGTTTTGTAGCATCATTATCCCGTAAGACAGATTGTAACGAGGGGTGAACTTTTTTATGGCGGGAATTCGGGTATCATCGATGTTCAGACGTCCGGCAATTCATGCGTTGCCTTTTCAGTCAGACGGACGGAAATAATGAATTTTATATACGGGGAGATGGGAAAGATGAGGGGTCCGTCAAAGTCCGCATTAAATCAATTGGGGCGGTTGTTTTTATCGGCGTTGATTGCGGTCAGCCTTTATGCCGTGAATGGTGGGACCGATGCGCTGGCTGTAACCAAGGGGGGACCGGGAGCGCATGCCGACGATGAAACAACCGGCTTCATCGTTACAGACGGCATTGTCGTTCCACGGCACGACAATATACTCAATCGGCCTGCACATCTGCCCGGCAGACTTATCGTAAAGCTCAGGGAAGGCAAAACAACCGAAGACATCCGCGCTATCAAGGTAAAGCATGCCTTGAAAATATCTGAGAAGAAACTAGCAAATTCATCTCATCACCGTTTCAAAAATATTTACGATATAAAAGCAGGGAAAGAAAAAGACATTATTGCTATAGCAAACGAACTTATGGGCAACGAAGCGGTTGAATATGCGGAGCCGGTCTCCATTTCCTATGCCCAGCTTGTGCCGAACGACCCCCTCTACGTCCGTGACTCTCACATTGGATGCAAAGGATGAGAATACGGGCTGCATCGCGGTTTTCCCATTTATGTGCGCAGTGGCAGAGATGAAATTCAGCAACAACGGTACAGATTGGACAATGCCTGAATCCGCTGCAACTTCCCGGCAGTGGACATTGTCCTCCGACGACGGCACAAAGACGGTTTATGTGAAATTCAAAGACGCTGCCGGAAATTGGTCAAGCGCATATAACGATACAATTATGCTTGATACCGCAGCGCCGGCTACTACAGCGTCACCTGCCGGCGGAGCATATAACGCTGCGCAGAGCGTGACACTTTCATGCTCCGACGGCACAGGCTCGGGATGTGCAACTAGAAAGTACTGTCTCGGCGCAGGCTGCACTCCTTCGACGGTTTACACAACCGCGATATCGATCTCCGGTTCCACAGACCTCAGGTTCTACTCTATCGACAATGCCGGCAACAGCGAGACCATTAAGACCGCAAGCTACCTGATCCGTCACAGTGTTACCGGAGTTTCAAACGGCCACGGCGCAATATCCTGCAGCTCGCCGGTAAACGACGGAGCGACAGCTAATTGCGCGATAACGCCCGACACCGGATATTACCTGGAGAATCTCACCGACAACAGTGCGGACGTTACAAGCCTGGTTGCCGGCAGTTCCTATCCTATTGTAAACGTGACCGCGGATCATACAGTCACCGCAAGTTTTCACGCTTATTCAATAAAGACCAAGACCGGAGCAGCGGACAGTTATCATTCCGACCTTCAGGCTGCTTTGAATTCGGCTATTAACGGAGATGTCTTTGGGGTGCAGGAGGGCGTAATCAGCGGGAATCTCATATTAAACGTAGACGCTGAGATAGTCCTCGAAGGCGGATATAACGGAGACTTTTCGGCGCGGACCGGTATGACGACCATAAGCGGCTCGCTGACCATAAACCTGGGCACAGTTGTCGTCGATGGGATTGTTATACAGTAAACCCTGAAGTTGCAAAACCCGTAGGGGCGATCCGGCGGGTCGCCTTACCTCAGAACACCCGGACAAATTCCCGCATTTTTGGTAAAGACCCCGTTATTTTTTTATCGCCCCTGAAAAAACCGCGTTTAAAATCTGTTGTCCCATTAGCTATAATGAAAGGTATGACCGACGGACCCACAATAACCGTATCCGAGGAATTCCTCAAGGGCATGGAGCGGAAGGTCGAGGACCTTAAGACGCTGATGGAGGTCTCCGCCATCATCTCCTCCACACTCGACTTCAATGAGCTGATCACCCTTGTCATGGAAAAGGCCAAGAATATCATGGAGGCTGAAGGCTGCTCGATCCTGCTTTATAACGCTGAGACCAACAAGCTTGAGTTCGAGGTGGCGATATGCGGCGAGGAGTCAACCTGCGATATTCTAAAAAAGACGGTAACCCTGGACATAGGCGAAGGCATAGCCGGATGGGTCGCTGAGAACATGCAGCCCCTCATAATATGCGATGTAAAACAGGACCCCAGGTTTTGCGGGGACGCGGATTCGCAGACAGGCTTTCAGACCAGGAGCATGATAGCGGTGCCTCTAATCGGGAGGTCCGGTCTTATAGGGGTGGCTGAAGTGTTGAACCCCAAAAAGAAGGAATGCTTTTTTGAATATGATTCGGAGATATTCCAGGCCCTTTGCAGACAGGTCTCCATAGCCATAGAAAATTCGCTCTTCCACCGGGAATCAATACAGAGGGAGAGGCATAAGCAGGAGATGGACCTTGCCTCAGTGCTCCAGAGGAGCTTCCTCCCTGAATCGCCCGTTATGCAGAAGGACGACCTTCACGTGTCTGCGGTGAATATCTCGGCAGCCAAGGTCGGCGGAGACCTGTATGATTTTGTGGTCACTGCGGATGATAAAGCGGGCGTCCTTATCGGCGATGTCTCGGGTAAAGGAATATCCGGAGCGCTGTACATGGCAAAGGTCATAAGCGACTTCAGGAACATAGCCCTGGTGTCGAGTTCACCGCCAAAGGTGCTCGGCCGCCTGAATTCCGTGCTTTCAAGCTCTCCGCGGGGCATGTTCCTTACGGCTATCTATATGGTTGTCGATACCGTGACAGGGGCTTTCACCATATCCGCGGCCGGGCATCCTCCGTTTATCTGGATAACCGGGGGAGAGGTGAAGGTCATGTCCGTGCAGTCGGGGCCGCCTCTGGGGATTATTCCTACAGACTATCCCGCCACAACCATCTCACTTGAAAGAGGGGACAGGCTGTTCCTTCTGACCGACGGAGTCTTTGACGCAAAAAACAGCGACGGCCGCAGGCTGGAGTTTGATAATATCGTTAAGTTTATCACGCGCCATAAGAATGAAAGCAGGCTTAAGGACATGCTCGTTGAATATGTGGGCGATTTTTCCGCAGGCATGGAAAGGGCGGATGATCTGACCATAGTGGAACTGGTTTGGGGGGCAGGCTAAAATCGGAAACAGTGCGTCGCTGACAATACCGTCTCACCCCAGGTATCTGACCGTTGTCCGGACCCTGACCGCAAAGATAGCCGAGGCTGCAGGCCTTGGGGATGTCGAGGTCGAGTTTGTAAAGCTGGCTGTCGACGAGGCATGTTCAAATGTGATAAAACATGCCTATAAGGGAGACACCGGCAAGAAGATTGTTGTAAAATTCAGGACCACCCGAAAAAGAATTGAGGTGGTGCTGGAAGATACGGGCAAAAAAACGGATCCCGCTGAATTGAAGGGGAGGGATCTTGAAGATGTAAGGCCGGGGGGGCTCGGCATGCACTTTATCAGGAAGGCTTTTGATGTCTGCGAACTCGATCCGCACAGGAAAAAAGGCAACAGACTCAGGCTGGTCCTCAGGCTGAAGGAGAAGGATGAAGATCGCGATAACGGAAAATAACGGAGCGAAGGTGCTGGCAATATCCGGCGACATAGACATGTTCTCATCGCCGCAGCTGAGAAAGGAACTGCTTGGGCTGATCGACAAAAAGGCCGGAAAGCTGATTGTCGACTTCAGGGATGTTACATATATAGACAGCTCCGGCATAGCGACGTTTGTCGAAGGCCTGAAAGGCGTGATGGTATACGGCGGCAAGCTCAGGTTCGCCTCCATTCCCGCAGGAATAATGGAAATATTCAGCTTCTCCAAACTCGACAAGGTCTTTCAGATCTACGACAGCATAGAAGATGCCCTCAATAGCTGAGAATTTTTTCGCCGGCATCGGCAGACGCGTCATTCCCCTGAAAAGGAATGTCCACGACGCTGCCAAAGTAATAAACGACACCTTTTACTGGGCCTTTATATCGCCGTTCAAAGGAAAGAGCATAAGGGTAAAGGCCGGCATATTCGAGATGGTTAAGGCCGGCTACAACTCTGTGCCCATAGTCTCTGTAATCTCGTTTTTTGTCGGCATAATCCTCGCCCTCCAGGCGGCATATCAGCTGAAAAAGGTGGGCGCGCTGATATATGTGGCCAACCTTGTGGGCGTATCTATTACCAGGGAGCTTGGTCCCATACTCACCGCGATAATCGTCTCCGGCAGGAGCGGCTCGGCATTCGCAGCGGAGATAGGCTCGATGAAGGCCGCTGAAGAGGTTGACGCCCTGGTTACCATGGGCATCAACCCGGTGCGCTTTCTGGTGGTGCCGAAGCTTATCGCCCTGATGATCATGCTGCCGGCCCTCACGGTAATAGCGGATTTTGTCGGCATTGCGGGCGGTTTTGTCCTTTCGACGACCGCGCTCGAGATCCATCCGTACAACTATTTTCAGCAGACGGTCAATGCGCTGCTTGTAAAGGACATCTTCACAGGCCTGATGAAGGCCTGGGTCTTCGGGATTGTCATTACGATCGTCGGCGCCTACCAGGGGTTCAAGGTGGAAGGGGGGGCCGAGGAAGTCGGCAGACGCACTACCGCGTCCGTCGTGGCCTCCATCTTTCTGGTTATAATCTTTGATCTGTTTTTCACCATGCTTTTCTATTATTTCACATGAGCGATAATGCAATCGACGTCATAGGCCTCCAGACCCATTACGGAGCCAGGGAAATCCTGAAGAAGATAGATGTGGGCATCCCCAGGGGGAAGACCACTGTTGTCCTCGGCGGCAGCGGATGCGGCAAGAGCACATTCTTAAAGCATCTGATAGGGCTGCTTAAACCGACCCGGGGCGAGATACTCTTCGACGGAAAAAATATTGCCGGGCTCAACGAAAATGAGCTGAATGAGGTCAGGAAGAGGATGGGGGTTCTGTTCCAGGGCGCGGCGCTCCTCAACTCCATGACCATAGCGGACAATGTGGCCCTGCCGCTGAGGGAGCATACAAAACTGAATGATTCGACTATCGGCATCATGGTGCGTATGAAGCTCGACCTCGTGGGGCTTTCCGGCTTTGATAACTTCTACCCCTCCCAGCTTTCAGGCGGCATGAAGAAAAGGGCCGGGCTTGCGCGCGCCATTGCGCTGGACCCCGAACTGCTGTTCTTTGATGAGCCGTCCGCAGGGCTCGACCCTTTGACTGCCGCAGGGTTGGACGAACTGATACTGAAGCTGAACAAGGTATTCAGGATGACGATAGTGGTGGTTACGCACGAACTCCCCAGTGTATTCATGATTGCCGACTATGTTATTATGCTTGATCTCGGGAACGTGATCTTTGCCGGGCCGCTGGAAGACCTGAAAAAATCCGAAAATCCGAAGATTCGCAGTTTTCTCGAAAGGAAACCCGAGCAGGACACTTATTCCCCTGATGATTATTTCAGGGTCATTGCCGGTGATTGACGGTAACTGCTCAGGCGGATAGTCTGAAGGTGTTTAGATGTATAGGTTGGAATAATGACGCCGTACAACAGAGGCTCAGAGACCTGTTTTGTGCAGTCCTGATGGACTACAGACCAAGCAACCTGAGTATTTACATAACGCCGGTGATTAATTAGACATGGAGGTACAAAAGTCTTGAAGGAAGAGGTTAAGGCCGGAATCATCATAGTTGCTTCTTTTGCGATTCTCAGCATGTTCATCATCCTGATCGGCGGGAGCAGCACGTTTGAGAAACTGGATAAATATTACGTGCGGGTGATGAACGCAGCGGGTCTTGAGACCGGCGCGCAGGTAAGAATCGGCGGCGTCAGGGTAGGCAGGGTCCTCAAAATTGAAGGCCCGTCCGGACCCGGCAAACCCGTTACTATAGAGATAGGCGTCGGGAAAGAACACCCCGTATACAAGGGCACAAGGGCGATGATTGCCCAAGTCGGCATGGTGGGGGACATCTACCTGCTGCTTGCGGTCGACAGGACCGCGGAGGGCCGGATAAATCCCGGAGAAGATATACCTTTTGAGACCACGGGCGACTTCGCGCAGATAATGACCAAGATGAACAGCCTTTCAGAATCCGTGGACGGACTGATAAAGGACGTGAACAAACTCTTCAGCGAAAAGAACATCAACGAGTTCGGGAGCCTGCTGAAAAATACGAACCACGCGGTTGTCTCCGGGTCCGCGGGTATTAACAGGCTGGCGGCGGTCCTGAAGGACACCAATGACAAGCTCCAGGGCGTGCTTAACGAAGTCGAAGCCTTTGTAAAGACGAACGGCGGGGATTTTTCGCAGCTGATAAAAAAGGCAAAGGCGGACCTTGAGCAGGCAGGTGAGATGATAAAGAGTTTTGAGGCGACGGCCAAATCGGTTGACAAGACCTCCGGCGCGGTTACCGGCGCGGTTAATCTTCAGTCCCGGAACCTCGACAACCTCCTTAATACCATGACAAGGACTACGGCTGATCTGCAGGAAGTCCTCCAGGAGTTAAAGGTCAAACCCTGGAGCGTAATTTATAAAGAAGAGAAGGAAAACTGATATGAAAAAGTCCCGTATATGCAGGAGCGGCGCAGCAGGAATTTCTTTCGGTAAAGTCGACGGGGGCGGCGCGGCTGAGCTCTCCGCCGGAAAAAAAGGACGGGCAGCCGTATTGTTCGTTCTGCTTTTAGCGGTCTCTTTAGTCGCATCGTGCACAATGCCCGAGACAAAGATTTACAGCCTTTCTCTCCAGGACGCAAACGGCGTCGCAGGCGCAAAGCCCGGGGCCTCGATCAGCATTATCATGCGCGCGCCACGGCATCTTACCCAGACTTATATAGCCTACAGGACCTCGCCCTATCAGCTTCAGATATCTAAATATTCGAAGTGGGAGGCGGCCCCGGACGAAATGGTAAAAAATGCGTTCAGGGAGTCTCTCCAGGCGTCGGGTATGTTCAGGGATGTCTCGGGTTCCGGCTATGTCGCTGCAGGCTCATACTCGCTTGATATTGACCTTAAGAGATTTGAGAGGGCCGACAGCAACGGCGAGGCTTTTGCGGAGCTGGTGTACGATTTCGATCTTCTGTCTCCGGACGGGAAAGAGCTGCACCACGGCCGGATTTCAAAGAGGCCGAAGCTGGACAATAAGGACTTCCTCGGACTGGCCGTTGCCATGAGCAACGCGCTTTCGGAGAGCGTGGAAGAGGTTAGGAAAACGGTCCTGGCCGGCGTGGATGCCGGTAAGTAAATAAGGCAAGCCTTCAGGTTCAGAGTCTTCTGCGAAAAAGCGCAAAGAAATATTCTTTCAGCTTCTCCCACACAGGCCTTTTCGCCCATATCTCCGGCCTGATGCGTTCGGACTTTTGCAGGTCTTCATCGAAAAGACCGGTCATCTTTCTGCCGAAGCCGCTGTCCCTGATGCCTACGTTGCCTTCGTCATTTCTCCTCAGCGACTGGAAGTCCAGGTTAGCGGAGCCGATAATGCTCCAGGCCTCATCGAATACCGCTGTCTTTGCATGCAGTATCTCGCCGCCGTAACTATATATATGCACGCCCGCCTTTAAAAGCCTCGCAAAGAAGGCCCTTCCCGCATAGTGGGCCGCGGACACGTCCGTCCTTCCCGGCAAGAGCAGCCTTACGTCTACGCCCCTGGATACCGCGTCTTCAAGCACGTGGAGCATCCTCCTGCTGGGAGTAAAATATGCGGTCGTCAGAAAGATGCTTTTTTGGGAGTTCGCGATGCTGTAGTAGATCAGCTTTCGCATATACCGCCTTCCCTTTGCCGAACTGGCGAAGATCGGCAGCACCGGCACGCCCCGCTCAACAGGATTGGGGCGCACATCATATTGGATCGGGGCGCCTTTCCAGATCCGCCAGCTTCTTTTGAAATTGTCGAACAGGATTTTTGCGATAGGGCCTTCAAGGAATATGCCGGTGTCTCTCCAGCCTTTTTTTCTCTTTCGCAGCACGGAATATCCCCTGTATTCATTGGCTATATTCAGCCCGCCGGTAAAGGCGCGTTCGCCGTCGATAATGATGAGCTTCCTGTGGTCCCGATGCACATAATGAAACGGCGAGGCCCATTTAAAAGGCCGCGACGCCCGTATCTGCACGCCTGCCTCCATAAGGTGTCTCCAGAACCTCAGCGGTGTAAACAACGAGCCGAAATGATCATAAATGATATAAACACCGACGCCCTCCATCGCCTTCTTTCTTAAAATCTCGGCCAGTTCGGTCCCCGTCTCGTCGTTGCGGAATATGTAGAATTCAAGGCAGACGCACTTTTTTGCCTGTCGTATGAAGTCGAAAATGGTGCGAAAGGCCTCTTTGTCTTTCCATAGAAGGGTTACCCTGTTGCCGTCTGCAAAACCGGTGCCGTAGACCTTCTCTATGTTTTCCCTGGAAAAATGCGCTGCCTCGGAAACCGGTTTCATGGTTCATTATAAAAGATAAGCGGTTTGAATAGCAGCCGTAATGACAATGTTGCCGGTCCTTTGCGTTTGACATGTCACATTAATATGTGATACACATAATAATGTGACATGGAAGGAGGTTGTATGGAAAGGCAGAACGTAACATTGTCCCTTCCTAAAGTGACGCTGAAAAAAGCCAAGGCGCTTGCGCTAAAGGAAGAGAAGTCGCTCAGCGCGCTGATAAGGGAATCCCTTGAGGAAAAGATCAGGAAGGACACAGGATATAAGGAAGCCATGGAGCGGGAAATAAGCCTCATGGAAAAAGGCTTTAATCTGGGCACTGGCGGCCGCAGGCCTTGCCAGCGCGAGGAATTGCATGAACGGTGATAAGGTGTTTGTGGACACAAATGTGCTTGTGTACGCCTATGATAAAGACGCCGGGAAAAAACATCGGATCGCTGTGGATATTATGAAAGATCTTTGGCGCTCGGGTCGGGGGACTATAAGCGCACAAATTCTCCAGGAGTTCTTTGTGACCCTGACAAAAAAAATCTCTGCGCCTATGGATATATCGGATGTAAGAGAAACGATCAGGAGGCTCTCCAAATGGGATATTTTGCTGATCGATGTGGACGCAATTATAAGGGCGACGGAATTGCAGGAGCGATACAAATACTCATTTTGGGACTCTCTTATCATTGCTGCCGCAATTGCCGGAGGAGCGCGAACTATACTTTCTGAAGACCTTGCCGACGGACAGACGATTCAGGGCCTTACGATCAAGAACCCTTTTAAATGAATTGCGACGTTGAGGCGCCTGTTGGCGGGCTTGCGCAGGGAGTGTTTGTGAACTGTTTTGAAAGGCAACGTTCTCATATTCAACTGCCTTTGAAAAACGCCATATTTATATGGAATCCGGCCTTGCTGAGTTGCAGTCCTAACGTCAACGCCGGCGCCGGCTCTTGGATTTTACCGGTCGGATCAGCTAAAATATAAGAGTAGTTATTGCTTTTGAAAAGGAATAACCAATTGAATATAAAGATTAAGAATATCGGGGAGAAGGACTGCGTCTGCCGGGCGCTGGTTCTTCCTGTTTTGGAAGGAGAGACTGGGTTTTACAAAGAGCTCTCGCCTTCACTTTCTCAAATACTTGCCGGCCTTTCCTCCAAAGAATTCTCAGGCAAAAAGAACGAGCTTTTCCTTATTCCCGGCGTCTCAGGAATAAAGCCCGAGAGGGTCCTGCTCGTAGGCCTCGGGAAAATAGAGGAGATATCCGAAGAGACCCTGAGACAGGTAGGGGGGAAATCCGCTGTCTATCTCAATGGCCTCGGGCTTGAGAACATGGCCCTGTCAACAGCCGTTATTAAGCCTTTGAAACTCTCCCCCGCAGCGTGCGTAGAAGGCGCACTCCTCGGACTTTACACATACACGAGGTACAGGAAAGAGAAAGACGGCAAGGGCATGACCGGAATCACCCTGCTTGCAGCCCCTTCGAAGGAGCTTTCCGCTCAAATCGAAAGTGCGAAGACAACGGCGGACGCGGTCTGTTTTGCGCGGGATCTTGTAAATACACCGGCCAACGATATGACCCCCACCGACCTTGCAAAGGCATCGATGTCCCTTAAAAAGCAGGGCGTCTCGGTCAGGGTAATAGAGAAGAAAGAGGCTGAGAGGCTTGGGATGGGCGCTTATCTGTCTGTTGCAAAGGGGTCTCATCAGCCGCCGAAATTTATCGTGCTGGAATACGGGAAATCAAAGACCTCGCCGATTGTGCTGATAGGCAAGTCCATAACGTTCGACAGCGGCGGCATATCGATCAAACCGTCCGACGGCATGGAAAAAATGAAGTATGATATGGCCGGAGGCGCGGCTGTTCTGGGCGTGTTCAAGGCGGTTGCAGAGGCCGGGATGCCGGTTAATCTGGTAGGCATTCTGCCTGCCACGGAAAACCTGCCCGGAGGCTCTGCCTCGAAACCCGGAGATGTGGTGACTTCGATAAACGGCATGACCGTTGAGATCATCAATACGGACGCTGAAGGGCGGCTGATAATCGCGGATGCCATAGGCTATGCAAAGAGGTTCAAACCCAGGGCGGTTATCGACACCGCAACGCTTACAGGCGCCTGCATGATAGCCTTTGGCGGCGAGGCGATAGCGATGATGGGCAACGACTGCGTCCTGCTTGACAGAATGAAAAAGGCGGGCGAGGCTGTCTATGAACGGGTATGGGAGATGCCTCTTTACGACGAATACAAAGACTATATCAAGAGCGATATAGCGGATATAAAGAACACGGGCGGCAAGACCGGCTCTCTCGTTACGTCCGGATATTTTCTCAAGGAGTTTGCGGGTGAAACGCCCTGGGTGCATCTGGATATCGCGGGCACCGCCTGGGTCGAAAAAGACAAACCGTATGTTCCCAAAGGCGCTTCAGGTATCGGCGTCAGACTCCTGCTGAAATTTATAGAGGGACTTTCAGAGGTATTGAAATGAAGATATTCAGGCTTGCTCTGGTTGTCTCATTTCTGCTGGTTCCGACCTTTGCGTTTGCGTGGGGACCGTTGACCCACATCTATCTCGGCAACGAACTTTTCTCCCTCAGTCCTCTGCTGCCCGCGGGGCTGCTTGAGATTATAAGGCGGCACAGGAAAGATTTCCTCTACGGCAATCTTATGGCGGATATTATCATCGGAAAGAAATACCTGCCTGATGAGAAGAGTTCTCACAGCTGGGAGGTTGCATTCGAGCTGTTCAGGTCTGCGAAGACCGAGCAGCAGAAGGCGTTTGTTTATGGGTACATGGGGCATCTGGCTGCCGACACGGTTGCGCACAATATCTATACGGTAGATAAAAAGAATATAGGCCATGCTGTTGTGGAGATGAAGGCGGACAGCATTATCGACAAGAAATACTGGTTTCAGGCTGTGGGTATAGACAGGAAGGTACAGGTGAGAAACGACCTCTTCCTTGAACGTTCGCTCGACAGGCTGATATTTTCATTCAAGACAAACAAGAGGATCTTCAAGGGCATGGTTCTGCTTTCGGTCTTTAACCAGGAAAGGATAGGGGACTTTATAGATAAGAACCTTGTGACGTCTCTGCCGGACCGTGAGGTCATTGAGGCGCTGCATAACGAATCCATCGACAAGATCATAGACCTGTATCAGAACTGGGAAGACTCCGAAGTCGTACTAATGAACCCCAGCGGCACTGCCTGCGCCGCCGGCAATGTGTTTCACGGAAGATTTGCCAGGGCGTTTCTGGCTAGAAAGGCATCGTAGTCCGCACCGGGACCGAGTAATATCCCGGCGACACTTTATAGATCCCCAGCAGCAGTATCAGAGGGTTTTTTTCAATAAAGGAACTGCCCGGCATCAACTCCATTTTCATATCCAGATCCCTGCCTCTTATATCTCCGCTGAGCCTTGCAAAGATGCCTTCCCCCTCCATTGTGAAAGATACCACCTTTATATTCCCAGGGGTTATCGACAGCATGCCTCTTGCCTCTTTGAAAAGGTCGAGAGGCAGGGTTATCCCGCTGAAGGCCCCGCTCTTCAGCCGCGCCTCCTTCAGGGAAAACTTCAGCTCGCCCGAGCCGTCTTTCAACATCAGATCGCCTGAAAGCCTGCCTGTGCCCTCAAGCCCTGCAGAAGAAGTGAAAGGCAGTTCGCCGATTTCCGCATTTTCGACCGCGAGCTTGATCAGGTTTCCTTTCCTGAATATTTCCGCAGCGCCCCTGATACTGCCGCCGCCGGCTGCTCCGCTGTAACCGGCAGACAGTTTCATCCTGAAAAAAGAAAAAGGATTTATCTTTACCGAGAGGTCGTCTATCGAAATAAGAAGCCTGCCCGCCTTTTGTACCGTAAGCCTATCCGCTTTGAAGCTGTAAAAAAAACCTTTTTGCAGGCCGACCACATTTACAGACGTGTCGTTGTTTGCGCCGACAGCATTTTCAATGAGGTTTTGCAGTACGGTCTCGGGCACTGCAACAGGCCAGAGGCCCAGAAACAGGAGCGCTGCAGCCCCAAAAACCATGAGGATTTTCTTCACTTGATTTTAGTGAGGGCGACCGTCATTGTGACATTCAATAGAGAGGGATTGTCAAAGGCTGTCCTTATCAGCGTCTTTCTGACCGAAAGCACCATTGGCGCGTTCTCAATCCTGTACAGTATATTTATCATTTCATTCATATCGGCTTTTTCTATCTGCAGCTCAGCCTCTTCTTCAGTGCCGAATTTCCTGTCTCTCACCCCAAGGGACTTTACCGACTTCAGTTTTCGGTTGAGGCCCATGGACCTGAATATCTCGTCTATCGCCTGGACAGCGCCTTCCACCTTTGACGCCGACTTCCTGCCTTCCACAGCATCCGCGGCGTTCCTGACAGTCTGGTATTCAGCTGCAAGCGCAAGGAGTTCCAGCTGCCGTGTCTTAAGCGCGGCATTTTCTTTTTTAGCCGATATCGACAGGTTTAACGCGAATATACAGATGCCCGCCGTGACCAGCGCGAGTACGCCGGCGAGGAGCCTTTTGTCGGCCGGGAATTTCATGACCTGCGTCCCTTTGCCGTTATGGTGAAGAGGGTCTTGCCCTGAGACGAGGGCCGCGTATCGGATATATTTACATTCGACAGAAAGCGTTCCAGCTCTCCCTTGATCTTTTGCACATCGCTCAGAGACCCGCACTCGCCCTTGAGCACAACCAGCTCTTTTTCGAGCGATATCTCGGTCAGGGCAGAGCCTGCGCCGCTTATCACCGAAAGGTCGAGCAGATACTGAAGCGGGGAAATGCCTGTGAGCGTATCCGCCTTTTCTTTCAGCTCTTTTAGGTGGGCCTTCAACTGATAGGTTTCGTCAATGACTTTTTTTTCATTCGGATATAAGCCTGAATATACCCGGCGCATCTCTTCCCTGATCCTGCGGTTTTCCTTTGTTACAGCTACTGCGATCATAGTCGTATCCGCCAGGAATAACAGGAGCAAGACAGCTGCGAGCACAGCTGTGAGCCTGAGGGACTTTCTCGTCCTGTCGGCGTCGGCCGTATACGCGAACTCGCCTCGTCTGAGGTCGATTGCCGGATTCTCTGTTTCTCTTGCCGCAGCTGCAAGCCGCTCTTCAGAAGTCAGCCGGCCGGGGGCGATAAGCCTGTCTGCGATATCGTCTCCGGACGTCGAATTCAGGGCTGCGGCCAATTCGATTGAAATTACTGCCGCAGGGTCAATGCCCGAGGCCTTTAGCCCGGCCATCAGGTTGCGCAGCAGGTCTTTCACTACATATGCGGCAAGCACTCTGTATTTTCCTTCTTCTTTGTTGGACGGACCGAGGACGCGCGCATCGAAAACTGCGTTTTCCATTCCCCCGAGTATAAGGCCGTCAAGCTCGTACGGCAGCAGTTCCAGTATCTTGCGGCTGTCTGAAAAAGGCATTTCAATTATTCTGAAATCGAGCATCTCAAGCGGCAGGCTCAGGTATGTCCGGCCGGTCCGCGCCTCTTCCGGCAGGCCCTGCAACTGTTCCTGCGCAAAGCCGCCGCTCCGGCTGACGGGGACCCTTACGATATCCGCCTCTTCCGGCAGGCTGCCTCCGGCATCGATGGTATAAACCGAAAGCTCCCCGGCTGTGAGGTCAAGGAAAGTTACCCTGGCCATATTAAAATTCAAATCTCCTCATCAGATCTTCTTCTTATCATATTTTTTTGACGGATCACATTTCGCATGGTTATATTTCTTTCCAGTATTTTACTTTACCGTTTGTGTCGATAACGCATTCCACGACCCTCTTTATATCGCCGGACTGCGCAACCGCAACCACGCGGTAGGCTGTGCCGCTTGTTGTTGTGCCGGCTGCGTCCATACTGGTGTTTCCTATGGCCCTGGAAAGGTCGGTCAATTTCACAAACGGCATGTTTTCTCTCTCTTTGACGATCCGTTCCGCCGCATCTTTGGTTATAGAATCCGAAAGCGACATCAGCACAGGCACGCCTGCGCTGTTAATATTAATGCGATTGTCGGTGTATATTGTAACATAGGGTTGCAACTTCTCATAAGTTTCGCGGTCTATTCCGGGGATGAGAAGAAGCTCATCCACACTGTCGAGTTTGGCATTCTTGGCGCCTCTCTCGGTTTCAGGGAACTGCCCGTTGTTAGGTATGTTGTCCGTATCAATCCAGTCCAATATCCTGTCCGCGATCTCAGGCCTCAGTTGCAGCGCGGCCAGCAGTCTTTTGAATGAATTGTATGAGGCCTGTCCCATAAGCCCCCCCAGACTGTTGAGGTTGAACTTTCCGTTTTCGTCCTCTATTCTCAGGGTGATCGTTCCCCCGAGATCTGTGATGGGGCTTTTTTGAGAAAGTTCAGTGAATCCCTTTGTATAGGAGTCTTCAGGCTTGTCCGGAACAAGCTTGGACGCCAGCCTTGCTGCGGATTTTGCGGCAAACGACAGCTGCTGGGCCGTCTGCCAGTTATGCAGCTCGCTGGTCTGGACATATACCCCGTAGGCAAACTCCACCACCATGGCTGTAACAACGGCAACTATCAACAGCGTCAGCACCAGCGCCATTCCGCTATTATCAGCGACGCGTGAACCGCGAAGCGTGAATAATCTTTGCAGGCCCGTCCAGTGCCGCAGGCATGTCTCTGATCTCAAGCCGCCTGGAGCCTGTTTCATAAGTTTTTACCGACCATGGGTGTCGCTGTCTCATAGATAGTTACCGGCCGGTCATTGAGCCTGAAGGTAATGGTAAGTCTTACGGCAGCAGGGATTTTGTTTGTTTCGGAAGCATCCCAGGTCTTCAGCCACTTTCCGTTGTCTTCTATCTCGACAAGGAAGGAGCCGACGCCCTCGATTATTTCATCGCCTTTAAGAGCTGCTTCAGCTCCTTTTGGTTCGCCTCCTGAAAGAAACGCGCGGCCCATTTTTTTGAACAGTATCATTTCACCGTTTTTTTCTTCTACGTAATAGGAGATCGCCGAGAGTCCCCCGGCCCTTGGCGAAAACGCAGTGAAGGTAAGGCGCGAGGCCTGTTTGCCGTAAATGTCCCGGTCTTCGACCCTGAAGGCGTAATCCCTGGTTGCCGGATTGAATAATGCGGCTTCAGTCTCCCGCGCCATTATATCGAGCGCCATCCTCGACTCCTGCAGTTTAAGCAGGGAGCCGTCGACTCCGTTTAATGCCTTGTGAGACATGAAAAATACACTGTATATCGCTCCCAGAAGCAACGACAGGAGGACAAGGGAGATCATCATCTCTATAAGCGTGAACCCGGATGAGTCTCTGGCGGGCGACGGGTTCATTTTTTTACCAGCTCCGAAAGTTTTGTCTTCTCCGAACCGCTGCGGACTGTTACGGAAAGCTCGGCTATCCCGGGGTATGGGGAATCTTTAATCTCGACGTTATAACTGTAGCCGGTAAAGGGTGGCGGAAAATCGCCGGTTGAAGCAGCAGGTTTTTCTTCGTTTTCGATAAGCTTGTCCCGCGCGAGTATCGTGCCGACTGTAAGAAACTCATGCCGTTGGGCTATGCCGAGATGATAATTAAGCGAATACAGGAGAGTGACGAGCAGCCCTCCGACAATTGCCAGCGCAACCATTATCTCAAGCAGGGTAAAGCCCGTATCCCGCATTTGCAAGACCTTCCATGTCCTTGGCTGACTCACTTTTCATCACCTGTCAATATCTTCGCCCTGCCGCTTACAGCGTTCATGACTACTCTGATATCCTTTTCATTGTCGCCGAGGCGGACTTCGAGGTTTTCCTGCAGCCCCAGAGGGCCGAAAAACACAATCAGCTCACTGTCCCTGACCTCTCCCCTGGACTGGAGATATACGGCCTTCAGGGTTTTTACCTTTTCGCTTCTTTCACCGTCCGGTCCGGTCCAGGACAGCTTCTGTTCCCTGATTTCAAATTTCAGAGGGTAGGTTGCCTTTGATGCGACCGCATTATCATTGAGATAGCGCAGCAGGGTTGCGATCTTTCGGGCCTCAGATTCCATGTCGCTGCTGCCGGTCCGGGAGATGGAAGGAAAAACAACAGCGGCAAGGACCGATACGATAAAGACTACGACGATCAGTTCGAGAAGGGTAAAACCCGTCTCATTTTGTTTCATCTTTGAGTGGTTTTAGCAGCCGTTATATTACTACTGCATGTCCCAGTTATGTATGTCGGCATCTTTGCCCTGGCCGCCTTCCTTGCCGTCCGCTCCGAAACTTATGATGTCAAAGTCGCCGTGAACACCGGGCGAAACGTACAGATAAGGGTTGCCCCATGCGTCCAGAGGGATCTTCTTTTGCTCAAGATAGCCGCCTTCCCTGTATTTGTCAGGGATCTTGCCTGTCGTGGGTTTGTTTATCAAAGCCTCAAGCCCCTGGTCGGAATCAGGATAAAAACCATTGTCGAGCTTGAACAGCTTAAGCGCGGTCTCCAGGTTCCTGATCTGGATTTTCGCATCCGCAATCTTGGCGTCGTCGGTCCGTCCCATTATCTTCGGCGCTACTATGGCCACCAGTAGACTGAGTATGAATACGACGACTATAATTTCCAAAAGGGTGAACCCGGCCCTGCTGCTTATAAATTTATTTTTCACGATGCCTCCTGTGGAATTCCGGATCAATGATATCTATCCTCTTCGTTTCCTTCTGCCGGAGATAATTATAGCACCTGAAATAATTATAGTGAAAGCGGGCAGAACCATGCCCCAGGCGGCAGCGAACGGATATTTTATGCCGTAAACCAAGGGCGAAAGGACCAGTCTGGTTATCAGCCTCAGAGACTCATGGCCGGCTATAAAACGCGCTAAAGGAGGAGATGCCCTGTAATACAGCCCGACAAACGCCCTGCCGGCAGGATTGGTCAGCAGGTGCGAGTCTCTGAAATCTCTAAGGAGTTTTACCTCGGGCGCAAGATAGCTTCCGTATGCTGCCGTGGCGATAAAGCAACTTCCACCACCACCTCCCGCCTGTCCGGACGCATCCGGGGGCGGTATAGTGTGAGAGGCGGTAAAGGCAAACCCGGCGGCATCTTCCACTGCGGACATGTTCATAACTACTACCTCTATCCTGGAGTACTTTGCCGTCCTCCCGAAGTCGCTTACAACCGTATTGCCCGCTGCTGCGGCCTCCATTTCGTCATACGCGCCGTCCGCCCGTTTTTTCAACAAGAGTTTAATCTTTACACCGGCTGAGCGTATGCCGGAAAATTCGAGGTTCAACGGGTTTGAGTCCGCATCCGGTTTTAAGGCATAATAGCGCGCCGAAAGGTGGTCTACTAAGCCGCTGACGGTCTGGGGATATGCGCTGTAGCTGCCGTCATGCCGTACAAGCGGATAATATGCGCCGTCAATGAACTCCCTTGTCAGAACCTTGCGTCTGAAACCGGCAAGGGCCGCGTCGAGTGAAAGACCGGAAGAGGTCAGTTCATCGGTTATCGCCTGAGCTGCCGTACGGGTCGTCATGCGGACCCATATGTTTTTTACGGCATTTTCTTTTGCCGGGAGGTTCTCCGACAGATATTTCGCCCAGATTACATCGCCGTATTCGAACCGGCCGTTGTCGGTGTCGAGGGGCAGTTCCTGATGGTCGAACCATCTGATGCTGCTTCTCCCTGTCGTGCCCAGAAGGGTCCCGTCTATGTTATAGATCTTTTCCGTACCGTTGTCGTCCCATACCCCGTTGTCGTTCATATCGTCATATCTCAGACCCAGGTAGTTCAGATAATCCTTGACCTGGGGATAAACAGCATCCTCCATCCAGGTGGCTGAGGCCTCCATCCACCATATGGAGCTGTCTACTCCCGGCGAGTATTGATACTGGCATGCGTGGAAGAATTCGTGAGCCGCGGTTACCTTCATGCTGCCTTTTTGCAGGCCCTCGGGATCAAGGTTCGAAGGGAAGCCGGAAAACGAATTATTAATCACCATGTAGACGTCGGCAGGCGTATTGTCATAGGCCGTGTACCCGTAGGCACTGATATTCTTCAGGTACACATCGAATCTTCCGTCACCCCCTGCTGCGCCGTCGGAAGGGGGCGCCCTGTATCCCATGACGTTCACTTCCCGGTTCCATACAAAATCAAGATATGAAGCGAGGTTTACTACATATTGCGGTATGGTCCCGTAATTGCCGTCCGAACCTGTGACCGCGTCTCCGTGCGAATTGTCCTCAGTGTAATGTATCCTGAAACGGCCTCCGGGGCTGTCATATGCCCAAACGAGCACACCGCTGCCGTAATAGTCTCTGTAGATATCCCCGGCGTCCGTGGGCCTGAAGAGTACGAACTCATTTTCTTTGTAAAGCAGATGCCGGTTTTTCTTCGCCTCCATTACTATGGGCGTTGCGGATTTGGCAGGACTTTCGGACTGAAACTCCTTCGGCAGCCGCTGTTTCCTGAAAACAGAGTAGACCTTATAATTCAGCGCGGTCCTGTAATCCAGATCGCCTTTCAGATATGCCTTTTGTATCAGTCTGAGGCTGTCGTCCTTTGCATGGACGGGCGCGGCCCCCGAGATGCTGAAAAAGATGCTGAAAAAGATGCCGGCCAAAAAGACTGTTTTTTTTATCAATCTATTAGAGCCGCTCCTTTGCCGATATTTTTGATCACAGTAGCGCCCTCTTTGAGCAGGAGGTCGCCGGCTTCCCTCTGTCCGTCTATTGTCATTCTATATTTCCCGCGGTGAAGCGATATTCCATATGTACCGTCCGGTCCGGATTCTGTGCCAAAGGTCTTCCCTGAGCTGTCTGTGAAGGATATCCAGGAGCCTTTTATCAGGTCGGATATGCCTTTCCTGTAAGAGAGCTTTCCGCCCCTCACAGACCTGTAGACCACTCCCGCAATAAAACCGGCGCCGGCATCGAGCTGTTTTGCATTATCGGGCCGGTCCATTTTAATGTTGTCTTTCCCGGCCTTTAGCAGTTTAACTGACGGTTCATAACCGTTTTGGACAAAGAATACGGCGAAGTAATTGCCTTCCGTGACAGGCGGCGCAAAAGAGAGTTGCCCGCTATGTAACGTCAGGGGGGAAAGTTTGAACCCGTCGAATATGAAAGCGCCGGCAGTGTCTTCCCCTGTGGATTCGGTAATGACGTCTTTTTTGGCGGCTGCTGCCTGACAGCCTGCAGCCGAAAAAGCAAGAAGCGCCGCGCAGGCAAGGGCTGCGGAGGCAAAAATCTTTTTCATGAGCATTTGTTTAGTATACCCTGTCACAGTATAAAGAAGAAATAAACGGCATGCTGATTCGTCTACGTGCGACGTTGGTTGCGAAAGACAGGCATACGAAAATTTCGGCTGAAGCGGAAACAAAAAAGGGGAGGCTTTCCAGCCTCCCCTTTTGAGACGGTGAAGTCTATTTCTTTCTTCTTCTGATGAAAACGAGGCCGAACAGAAGACCGCCGAAAATAAATGCGGTCGCCGGATATTTGACCCCGTATACAACCGGCGTCAATGCATAGCGCACTGCCGTTCTGAGAGTTTCATGCCGTGCGATGTAATCAGCAACGGGCGGTGAAACACTGTAGTAGAATTTAACAAAGGCCCTTCCCGGAGAATTGGTCAGCAGATAGTTGTCCCTGAAATCTCTCAGGACCTTTACATCCGGGTGGAGGTAACTGCCGTAAGCGGCTGTTGCGATAAAGCAGAAACCTCCGCTTGCGGAGCCGCCGGCAGCGCCTATCGGCGGGTCGGTATACCTGAAGAGTGCGGTATTCTTGTCGCCGGTTGAATCAGCTACCTCGACTGTAATATCAATATAAAATTTATCCTTGCCCTCGGGTATCTTGGGAAGCGGGTCCCACTTCAGTTCGCCCGTGGCAGTATCGATACTTAGATTGTCCAATACTTTCGGATCGAAGCCGCTGTTTCCAAGAAGATCGACCGAAGGTGTTTTGGAAACTATGTTCCAGGTATAAGGCGGGGTCCCGCCGATCGCCTGGATAGTTGTCTTATAGGTTAGCCCGACAGGAGCTGAAGGGATGGTCGTTGTTGAGATCGAAACGCCGCCCCACTTTATTGTTGCCCTGTTGGACTTCTGCAGCTTCCCCTTTGAGTCTGTAAATGATGCCTCGATTGTGTCCGTACCTTCCTTGGAGCTTGAATAGGTGAACGAGGCCTTGCCTGTCGAATCCGTCACAGCCGTGCCTTGCACACCTGTTTCGCCGTTATACATATTCGGACCGCCTACTACGGTAAAGGTAACTGTTGTGCCGACTACAGGCGTAGTGGTGGCGCCGCTCTTTTCTGTGACCGTAGCGGTCAGGGTATGGCTTGTGCTCACGGCATTCTTCGCGCTGACCGGACTCAGGCTAATGTCGCTGACAACGGTCAGGCTCTTGCCCCTCGCAATCATAAAAGGAGCGCCTGTGGTGCCGTCCGGGGCTACAAAAGGAGACGCTTTATCCGTTGATATGGCCAGCACCAGAAAATCCGCCGGCCAGCTCGAAAAACCTTCATGTGTCGAGTTGCCCCAGTTTGAGAGCTGGGCATCGGTAAGCCCTGCAAGCGCGGGATGAGTTGCGACTATGTGAACCGCGTCCCCGCCTGAAAGACCGTATACTTTGAAGCCGCCCCCGCTTATGGTGTCAAGCACAGGCACCGGTGTGTCGGCTCCCGATGCATAATAATAGCAGCTCAGAGATATGTAGGCCCCGGTCATCCCAGGCTCATTGGCCGCAAATTCTATGCTTTTTGTTATGAGTGTGGCAGCCCCGCTTGTGCTCGGGGCATGGTAGGAGGGATCATTGCCAATAATGATGACATTCCCCTGCACCGCAGGTCCCCACACATCTTTGTTTGCCACAGCCGGCGCCACGTTGGCGACATTAGTGCTGCAAGTTGCGTCGCCAAGGATAACGGCCTTGTATTTTTTGAAGTCGTTCGTGGTCATGGCGCCCCACGCTGCAGCATCCACTATGTCCACTGTGAAGCCAAGCGCCGTCGCCTGTCTGTACTCCCAACTCGACGTCCCGCCCGAGATAGTTGTCGAGAGGATCAGTATATCCGAAGTCGCGTCCGCCCGGCCGGCTGAAAGCGCAAACATAAGGCATGCGATCAGGATCGGCAGGACGAAGGCCGTTCCTGCCTTCAACGTCTCAAATATATTGCATAATGACCTTTTCATTTCTATTCTCCTTTCGCTGTTATGATGAACGGCCTTTAACGGACCGTCCCGTCGATTCTCTGGAAATCGCCCTGCTTTGTCGGCAGATGCGGAGGCGGAGTCACCGGCAGCTGGGTGTCGAGCCTGTCGTGAGGGATTCCCCCTTCGATTCTTTCAAATCCGAACTGCACGCCTTCGGCGCCTTTAGCCGGCGACATGGGAGGGGCATTGAACGGTACGGTAATCGAAGACCCTTCGTTTATAACCGTGACGATATCAGGGAACTTGGGGTTATAGACATAAACGATACCTTCTTTTACGACAACACCGGAAGTGTATCTGTCGTGGAACACTATATAGTCGGTGCCTCTGACCCCTGCAACCGCGCTCGGGGTATGTATCTCGAAGCGCTTTGCCTTCTGCATATCTTCAGTCCCTTTATCGAGTTTGGGAGGCACTATGGCTTCAACCTTGCCCCTCGACAGTTTCACGAGTCCCTTGTTGCCTGAAACATACTCGCTGAGGTCTATCCTGCTTCTCTGCGCAAGCTTGAGCACCGAGCCGTCTGTGAACAGTATCTCGGCCTTTGAATCGCTCTTGGTGCGGATGATGTCTTTCAAAAAAACTCCATCCCCGGCCTTTGCCGCAACGGCAGGCAGAGCGCCTTCCCTGAGTATGTCCACTTTGCCTTCCGCGGCTGTTATTTTGCCGATGCTCTCTGCAGCGCCAGCAGCCCTGATCAGGGGCGAAGACGGCAGGGCGAAAAGGCATATCAATAAGATCATCGCGCCGAACGCTCTGAATGGGTTTTGGATATGTTCTTTATATGAGTTGTTCTTTATCATGATCTGCCTCCTTTAGAACCGGTATTCAATTCCGGCCGTATATACGTTGCGGTTATAGTTATAGATCGGGAAGTTCGAATTGTCTGATATATGGAGGTACTGGACATTGAGGCCCCAGTTCTTCTTTATGTCCCACAACAACCCCGCAATGAAGTTATACACATCGTCGCTTCTCTTTGAGGGCGTAGCCGGAAAGCCTAATGCCGGGCCGCCGGGCCCGCTGTTCGTGTTTATATTCCGGAACCTCTGGAAATATGCCTCTGTCGACAGGAGCGCCTTTACGTTCTTTGCCACAGGGGCCAACAGGCTCGCGCTGATCTTGCTGCCCCTGTTGTCCCAGTTCGCCCCGTCCGTGTCTTCGGCTGAATACTCATACCTGAGCCTGAAAAAGCCTTCTCCGTTTGAAAACCTGTAAAGATATGCTGCGGACGCGCTTAAGATGTTTGCGTCCCTCTCTTCAACCCCTATTACGTTTTCCCGCACGTCCCTCTTGCCGTATCCGGCCGCAATCTGCAAGGCATGCCCCTGTTTGAGGTTGAAATGGAGTGTCGGCTTGATCGTAAAGAGGTCCGAGTAGTAGCTTTCGTCAAGCAGCGTGTAGCTGAAATTAGTCGGCAGCAACACCGCAACTTTCCCGAAGTCGTATCCCGGCGTGATGCCGAGCGAGTGTATCATCAGGTCATATTTGTATATCTTGAAATAGGTGTTGTTGTATAACGAGTACTGTCCGTTGAAGGACCAGTTGCCCTTCATCGTAGGCTGATAATTTACCGAGAAGGTGTTCACTATGCTGCTGTCGCTCTTGCCGGTAGCCGGACCCGCCACCGTGTCGGATGAGGGCTTTACGACTACGTTGTCGTCGTACTGGTATGCCGCGCCCACGGCAAAGCTCCAGGTCTTTATTTCCTTTACGCCTTTGTCGAGGGCTGCATCGTATTCCCGGGCAAAGGTTGCAAGTTCCGAATTCGGGTCTGCGGCGATTACAGCCTGAAGGCTGAGCTTTGCCTCGTTGTATTTTCTGTCCCTTACATAAGCGTTTGCAATCTCATAATCAGCGGACTGGGAAAGGGATTTCTCCGAGCCCTTCGCCTGATTGAAAGCTTCGACAGCCGCCGCATTTTTGTTGTCCCTTGCGAGGACCTTTCCTTTGAAGAAGGCGATTGAGGCCGACGATACATTCTCTTTTTCGGCCTTTTCAATCCATGCCGCGGTCTCCTTCATATCTCCCTGGTTATAAACCAGTTCTATAATTTCCGCATAGGCGTCTTTGTAAGGGGGAGTCATATTGACAGCGTTCCTGAAACACCTGAGAGCTTCGGGATAGTTGCCGGTTTCCTTATACGCGCGGCCCAGGTAATAGGCTGTGATGGATGAATCCGGGTGTTTTTCCCCAGCCTGTTTGAGTATTTCAAGCGCCTCTTCGTAATTCTCGGCATTGAATTGGGAAATGCCTTTTGCAGTGAGGTCCGGCACTGCGGTTTTTTCCTCGGCCTGGATAAGCTGGGGAACGATCAGACAAAAACAGAGCAAGACCGTGACATAACGAATTTTCAACATTTTCATCCTCCTTATGTTTTATGCAGATGTGCAGGCTTTTTTTGTATTAGATTTGTTCTGCCGGGACATACTGCTCAGTAAAGTCCCCCCCGGCAGACATCAAAAGTATACTACATCGTAAAAAAATATCTCAATGCCCGAATTTGTGCTGCAGTTTGCCGCAAAAGTCAAGGTTTCCTTGCAGGGACGGCTGCTATTTTACCAGCTGGTTGAGCTGGAACATCGGCAAAAGGACCGCAAGAACGATAAAACCGACTGCGACCCCCATTACCAGTATCATTACCGGCTCAAGGAGCGAAAGCGCTTTCCGGACTTTCCTCTCGAACTCCTCTTCATAAGAAACGGCAGCCTTGCCCAGAATTTCATGTAGCGCTCCGCTTTTTTCTCCGGTCGAGATCAATTGCAGCAGCACGGAGGGGAAGCCTTCCAGGGACGCGGATATCCGGGCTCCCTCAGCCACTTTTTTTGCCGCGGCCATGACTCTTTCTTCTATCACTGTATTCCCGACCGACCTCGCGGAAAGCTCAAGCGACTTAAGCATAGGCAGACCGCCTGCCAGCAAAAAACCGAGGGTCCCTGCAAAGCGTCCGTAATAAAGGCTTTGCACAACCCCACCGGGCAGTCTGAGCGTTAAAGAATCGATCAGACGCCGGTGTTTTGCCTTTAGTCTTCGCGCGCCTAAAACGAGCGCTGCCGCGGCAATTATGAGCGCCCACCAGTAGTTGATGAACAGCCTGCTGATCTTTATCAGCACAATGGTTATCAAGGGCAGCGCGCTCCGGCTGTTCTCGAAGATCATGACGATCTTCGGGACAACAAAGGTAAAAAGGAACGACATGACCACGATGCCTACAAAAGACATGAAAAGGGGGTATACCATTGCGGCACGGACCCTGGCCCTGATTGTGGCCTGCTTTTCAAGGAAGTCTGCTATCAGTACAAGAACCTTGTCCAGTGAGCCGCTCTGTTCCCCGGCCGTCACCATATTCACGTAGAAGCCCGGGAAAACATCGCCGTAGGCCTCAAGCGCGCGCGCCAGGCTTGCTCCTCCGGACACGGCATCCCTGACGCCGACGAGAACTGAGCGCCAGCCGCCCCTGTTTTCTTCGGATAGAGATTTCAGGGCCTCCAGCAGCGGAACTCCGGAGGCCAGCAGTATGGAAAGCTGTCTTGTTATGTGGGGGAGGAGCGTCCTGTCGAATTTACCGCGAAACCATCCGCCTTCCTTTTGTATCAGCTCGCTGACATCCCTGGGATAGACGCCCAGCTCTTTTACCGAAGATACCGCGTCCTGCAGGCCGTCGGCTTCCAGCGTCCCGGAAGCAGGCGAGCCGTCCTGCTTGTATCCCTTATAACGGAATATCGGCATTACGAGCTTTTCAGCCTTCCAACAGGTCTTTCTGCGTGACCCTCAGGACCTCTTCAACCGTAGTAATCCCCATAAGCGCCTTCTCGAACCCGTCGACCCTCAGGGTCTTCATCCCGCGGTTGATTGCAGCGCTTTTTATGCTCTGGGAGTCGGTCTTGTCCGTTATTAAATGTCTGAGAGAATGATCAATGACAAGCAGTTCGAATATCCCGGTCCTTCCAAGGTAGCCCTTGCCGCCGCATTTGTCGCAGCCCCTGCCCCTGTATAAAACCAAAGGCGCGTTTCCGGACCCTGCTACGCTTAAGCCGGAGCCCCTCATATAGTCGATTTCAGCCTCAGTGGCCGGGTACGGTTCTTTGCAGTGGGAGCAGATTTCCCTCACCAGCCTTTGCGCAAGCACCCCCAGCAACGACGATGATACCAGAAACGGTTCTACTCCCATGTCTATCAAACGCACGATTGCCGAAGGAGCGTCATTTGTGTGCAGCGTGCTCAGTACCAGATGTCCGGTAAGGGACGACTGGATAGCTATTTCAGCTGTCTCGGCATCGCGTATTTCTCCGACCATGATGATGTCGGGGTCCTGTCTCAGGATGGACCTCAGTCCGGACGCGAATGTAAGACCGATCTTCGGGTTTGCCTGTATCTGGCCCACGCCCTTAAGCTGATACTCGACCGGGTCTTCCACTGTAATTATGTTTTTCTCCTCGGTGTGCACCCTGTTGAGCGCGGCATACAAAGTCGTGGTCTTGCCGCTGCCGGTCGGCCCCGTAACCAGCATTATGCCGCTGGTCCTCGATAGAAGCTCCTCAAGCCGCGCTGTGTCGTCCGGCCCGAGTCCGACCTGTCCCAGGCTTATCAGGCCCTGCTTTCTGTCAAGAAGCCGCAGCACTGCCCGCTCGCCGTACGATGTCGGAATTACAGAGACCCTGATATCAATGTCCTTGCCCCCGATGAGCAGCCTGATGCGGCCGTCCTGGGGCAGTCTCTTTTCAGCTATGTCCAGGTCCGCCATTATCTTTATCCTGCTTATCAGCGCATCCTGAATGATCTTGGGAGGGTTCAATATCCTGCGCAGTATTCCGTCCACCCGCATCCTGACATCGAGCTCTTTTTCATACGGCTCGATATGAATGTCGCTTGCCCTTTCCTTGGCAGCCTGCTGCAGGATGGCATTCAGCAGTCGTATTATCGGGGCCTCTTCAGTAAGTTCCAGGAGGTCCTTCGGCTTTTCGAACTCGGTCGCCACTGAAGAAAGGTCTTCTCCGGCTATGTTGCCCATTACCTCTTCGGCAGAGCCCGCTTGTCCGTAAAACCTGTTGATCGCGTCAAGAATGACGCCGGGTTCCGCGCCAAGCGGCTCAGGCAGTAGGGAAAAATGACGGGACAGCTCCTTTAGCGCCAGCACGCCCCTGTCGTCGCATACCGCTGCCAGCATACGGCCGTTTTCTCTCCTGAGCGGCATAACCATATTTCCCTTTGCAAAAAGGAGCGGGATTTCCCTGAGCAGGGCATGCTCGATGTCTTCGTCTTTTATTAGTTCAATAGTTTCCATGGCAAGAAAAAAAAATAACCTGTCAGGTTGTTTAGCTGTAGGGGCGAAAGATTTTTCGCCCCTACTTTGTCCTGAACTTGTAGACGGGTTCAGCCTTTTCGACCTCGGGCGCGGCGCGGAACTCCTCAACCGCATCTTCGACCGACTGCCTGTGCTTAAGCCTTATACGGTAACTCCCGTCACGCCCTGCGGATTCCAGTATTGCTGCGCCTTTAGCGGAGATTACGGCCAGGGCTGTGTCCGGCGATATGTCTCCCCTGAACCTGACGGAAAGCTCACCGGCATGATATTGGTCGTTTGCCTCTGCAAACTCTCTCTGTTTGTCCTTCGTGAGCCTGGCGAGGCTGTCGGACTCCTTGACTACATGGGGTGTCAGGAATACCAGCAGGTTCGTCTTGGTTTTCGAGACGCTCTTCTGCTTGAAGAGATATCCCAGGAGCGGGATGTCGCCGAGGAGAGGCATCTTCGTGGTATTGTCCTCGTCTTTTTCCTGTATGAGCCCCCCTATAACCACCATCTGGTCGTCCTTTACAACCACCGACGTTTTGGTGGAACGTTTCGTTGTCGAGGGGCCGATGCTTGTAAGAATGGCATCGGATTCCTGCTTCAGCGAGGATATTTCCTGATATATATCGAGTTTGACATAGTCGCCTTCCGTGATCTGGGGAGTGATCCTCAGGGTTATGCCCACATCCTTCCGTTCGATGGAACTGAGGATTGAATTCGTGGTAGCAAGGCCGCTCTCCCTCTTGGAAATAAAAGGCACGTTTTCGCCGACCACGATCTCGGCCTCCTTATTGTCCGAAGTCAGTATCTGCGGCGTGGACAACACGTTGACCGCGTCCCTGAAATCGCTGAGGCTGAAGAGCGCGGCAAACCCAGGCACCCTGAGGCTCGACGTTGTTGCCGTCCCGCCTGAGTCGACGGAGGTTATCGGCACATCCAGAAATTTCCCCATTCCGCCCATGGTGAAACCGGAGAGTCCGGTAACGATAGACTGCATGGCGCCGGAGTCGATCTGCCCGACACCGGTAATCACCACAGGGTCTCCCCCATGCTGCCCCACCATCCTCCATTTTGTTCCCAGCGCCCTGAGTTTGTCGATGGACGCCTCGATAATCATCGCTTCCACAAATACCTGCTTCCTTCTCTTGTCGAGCTGCCGCAGTATATCGGATATGTTCTGATAGTCCGCGGGCGAAGCAACTATTACCAGCGAATTTGTAGCCTTGTCCGGCGTTATATTTATGCCGCCTGCCGCCTCAAAGGGCGTTACCGGCGCGCCGGGCACATTCCCCGGCGTCTGACGCGAGGACTGCATCCCCCGGATTATTCCTTCGAGAACCTTTGAAAGCTCAGTGGCGTCCGCATTTTCCAGAAAATATACATTTATTCTGCCGTGAGCGCCCTGCGAAGGCGCGTCAATAAGCGACAGCAGCTGTTTCATTGATTCCCGTGAGGACCTGTCCCCGAATAGAATTACCGCATTGAGTCTCTGGTCCGCCGCTGCATAGGCATTGTCGGTGCCGGCCGGTCCCGGCATAAGTCTTGTCCTTCCCTTTGCGAGGCCTTCATTGAGCAGTTTGGCGACGCTGTCCGCGCTGGAATTCTTCAGGAACACGAGCTCAGGCATGTCGGCAGTGGACGGTTTGTCTATCAGTTCGACCAGCGATAAAATTTTCTCGATATTCAGCCCTGAGTCTATAACAAGCAGAAGGTTGCCGGGACCGAACGCTGAGATATGACCGTCCCTGGAGATGAGCGGCTGAACGAATTTCAGCGCATCGTCGGCCGAAATGTTCCTGAAGGTCAGGAGTCTGGCGATATAGCTCTCGTTGAGGGGCA
>Ga0334722_10000876_pt1 | contig 41061 bp, 35 predicted proteins | sample C3_bottom_MG_FD_207210 | JGI IMG/M metagenome (GOLD analysis project Ga0334722, IMG submission 207210) | Sediment microbial communities from Yellowstone Lake, YNP, Wyoming, USA - C3_bottom | ecosystem: Environmental > Aquatic > Freshwater > Lake > Sediment | place: USA: Wyoming | collected...
ATCTCCAGGTTGGAGAGGTCCAGGCTGTTGCTCTTCTGACCGTCAAAGCTTATTTCTTCGGCTCTGACGTAAAGCGAGGCCGACATCAGCATCGCGACCGCGGTCATTATTATTTTCTTGAACATCTGCACTTCCTCCTGACTAGTTGGTTGGCCCCTGCTTTTAAGCGAAGGACATGTATAGTTTACACTACTATTGAGATTAATCAAGGACAAAGGGCCTATACCTAATTGGGCCCTAGGGCCTATGGCAATTTGGGCCTTATGGCCCATTACGTGTCAAGACCTTCATTGGAGAACGCCCCCTCCGCCCGCACAGGAACCAGTTGCCGCTATTTTTTCTTTTCGGAAGCCGGGGCCATAAGACCCGCGGAACGCTCCCTATATGCCTACGCGGAGCTGGGCACTTTCCCGTGATTTAAAAGGTCCTTGGCCTGTTCTGGCGCCGGCCGCGCTATTGCTAGTATTTATTCAGGGAATTATCCGAGTAGAATGGAGAAAATTGATGAAAAAGACCTTACTGACGGCCATAATGTTCGGCCTTGCCGGGATCTCTTCAGCCGGCGATATTGAAAACCTTTCAGGCAAAAACTCGACCCTGCCGGCGATAGACGCCGGCACGGTCTGGAACCAGGTGAACCAGCACCCCTTCCCCCAGCCCAACCCCACCACGCTGGATACCTGCATCTTCACGGAGTTCAAGAATAACAAGTGCATCTTTAAATGTGAAAGCGGCGCCATACTGACGGAGCCGGCCGTAAAACCCGACTTCAGCACCGGCGAACCGGCCGGCGCCTGCGCCACGCACATTATCCGGCCCGTCAAGGACCCTTTCACTTTCAACAAAGCCGATCTCAACTGGAAGAAGGCCCAATTCACCGCCGCCGACGGCACGAAGATAGTAGTGGACTACAGCCCGCTCAGTCTTGGCGGGGAGATCATCGCCTCGCCGCTATGGGTAACAATAGTGAAGCCCGGCATGGGTTTTACCGGGAGCGAGAAAGTGCGGGCCGTTATAATGAACTATTACGACAGTTCCAACATCGCCGCCAACACCCTGTTCGAAACCCAGGAACTGGACCTCAAACCGGTCCCCCCCGACTCTTACGGTCACGGCCCGCTGTCCTACCAGGCGCAGGGGCAGCGGGTGGAGCTCTCCCAGAGCCATATCGGCTACGGGTACAACTTCCGCCAGGAGATCGCGGTCGTGGTGGACGGCAAATGGCTGAAAGACCCCGTAAACGGTTCCAGCAATTTCAAATTCAAGATGGGCTGGTAAGCCGGGATAATTCAAGAGCAGCCGCTAAAAAACAGAAAAACAGCCGGTCCGGAAGGCCGGCTGTTTTTTTGCGGCCGTTCATCAGGCGGGACGCAGCAGCTCGTCTATTTTCTTCAACAAAGTGTCGGGACTGAAAGGTTTCTGCAAATAAGCCGCGTTCGCTCCCAGCGCCTTATCAAGCACCTCTTCTTTGTCTATAGAGCCCGACACGTACAGGATCTTCATGGCCGGATACTTTAAGGAAGCCTCCCCGGCCAACGCCAACCCGTCCATATCGGGCATCGACAGATCGGTGATCATGAGCGCCTGAGGCTCCCGGTCCCCGGCGAGGACGGCCAGGGCCTGCCGGCCGCCGGCGGCCTCCGTGACCGTGTACCCGGCCGCCGTCAGGATCCTCCCGGTGACCCTGCGCATGGACTCGTCGTCATCCACCACCAGCACGCGGCCTTTTCCGGCCGCCAGCACGGCCGCCGGGGCCTCCTTGGCAGCCTCCTCCACCGTGCCCTCGACAAGCGGCAGAGATATCGTAAAAACGGAACCTTTGCCCGGCTCGCTTTCGACATGGATCTCACCGCCGCTTTGCTTGACTATACCATAGGCCGTGGAGAGGCCGAGCCCCGTCCCCTTGCCGGGCTTCTTTGTGGTGAAAAAAGGTTCGAACATCCTGGCTTTGACGGCCTCGCTCATCCCATGCCCGGTATCTTTTACGCTCAGCGTCGTATAACTTCCCGGCGGCAGGCAGCCCACGGCTTCTCCGGCCGACGGCGCGGAGACCACCAGCCCCGCCGTCTCGACCACGATATCTCCGCCGTAAGGCATGGCGTCGCGCGCGTTCAACACAAGATTAAGTATGACCTGCTCTATCTGCCCCGGGTCGGCTTTGACCGGACCGATGCCCGGGGAAAGCCGGGTGACGAGACGTATACGGTCGCCTATCACCATCCGCAGCATGGCGCCGATATTGTTCACCCTGTCGTTAAGGCTTATGATCCTCGGGGCCAGCATCTGCTTGCGGCTGAAGGCGAGGAGCTGACGGATAAGGGAGGCCGCGCGCTCGGCGGATTTCGTTATCTCGTCCACATCCGCCAGCCTCGGATCCCCGGGCGGCAGGCTTTTGCGCAGCAGGTCGGCATAACCTATGACCGGGCCCAGCAGGTTGTTCAGATCGTGGGCGATACCGCCGGTCAGCTGACCGATAGATTCGAGTTTCTGCACCTGGCGCATGCGTTCCGCACTCTCGCGCAGTGCCTCCTCGGCCCGCATCCGCGCGGTGATGTCGGACGCTATCCCGTCCACGAGGACCTCGCTCCCTTTCAGATGCGCGCCGATGGACCTGTCGCGGAACCAGTGCCAGGCGCCGCTCTTGTCCTTTATCCGGTATTCCAGATCGAAAGGCGTTTTCTCCCTGATGAACCCGTCTACCGCCCTGGCGACGCGGGGCAAGTCGACGGGGTGAACACTGTTGTTCCACAGAAAAGGATCGCCAAGGAGAAAATCCACCCTGTATCCCAGCACGGCTTCGACGCTTGAGGAATAATAGGTGCCCCCCGAATTGACCGAAAAAGAATAAATTATATCCGGCAGATTTTCCACCAGCCGCTGGTACATCCCCTCGCTTTCCGCGAGGCGCTTCAGCGCTTCCGCGAGTTCACGTTCCTTGACCAGGAGCTTGCGCGACAATACCCGCAGATACTCGCGGTCCACTTCCGGCCCGGCCCCGGGTGGTTCAGCCAAAGGCGACGGTTCGGCCTTGCCGGCCTTTTCCAGCTCCTCCCTGACCGCGTCCAGAATGACGTTCATGTCCCCCGGTTTGGCGATGAACCTTACGGCGCCCATACTGAGGGCCAACTCCTCCTCGTCTTTTTCGCTCTTGGTGGCGGTATAAAGGATAATGGGGATGTTTTTTAACCGCCCTTCCCCCCTGACCTTGCGGCAAAAAATGAACCCGTCCATTTCCGTCATCATGACGTCCGACACAATGAGGTCCGGCGGCGAGAGCCTGGCTTTTTCCAGGGCCTCGCGGCCGTTCTGGGCCAGTTCCACGACATAGCCGCGCTTCACCAGCAACGCTTCCAGGAGAGCGCCTACGCTGGGATCGTCCTCTGCTATAAGTATTTTCATTATGGTTTCCCGGCCGCGAGATCCGGCCCGCCCCCTGTTTTCAAGCCGCCGGACGCGGCGGGAAGGTAGATGGTGAAAACCGACCCCTTCCCCTCCTCGCTCCCGACCTCCACCCAGCCGTTATGCCGGCTGACTATGCCGTGCACTATGGCAAGGCCCAGCCCTTTTCCCTTACCTTTGGGCTTGGTGGTAAAAAAAGGTTCGAACATATGGTCCAGCGTATCCGCGCTCATACCTGCGCCGGTATCGCTGACGCGGATCTTCACGAATCTATCCCCGGCTTCCGCCGGCCGCGGGCACTTCCGCGCGCCGCCGGCCGGCTCCGCGTTGCCGATATCCACTTTCACCTCGCCGCCGCCGGGCATGGCGTCGCGCGCGTTCACCAGGAGAGCGAGAAGCGCCCGTTCAAGCTGGGCGGCGTCGACCGGGACAGGCATAAGGTCCGGGGCGACGCGAATTTCCACGGCAACGTCGCCGACGATAAGCCCGGACGCCTTCTTCACAAGCTCCGCGGTGAACTCGCTCATATTTATCTCGGTCTTGTGCGAGCCGCTCTTGCCGCTGAACAGCATAAGCTCTTTGGTGAGCGCGGCCGCGCGCTGCTCGGCTTTGAGCATTTCTTCCACGTCGGCGCGGACAGGGTCGTCCGCGGGCATGGCTTTCAGGACAAAGGCCGCGTAACCTTCGATGACGCCCAGTATATTGTTCAGATCATGAGCCATGCCGCTGGCCAGCCGCCCCAGAGCGGCCAGTTTATGCGCCCGACAACGTTCCATCTCGTCGTTTTCCATTGTTCAGCCCTCTTTCTCACAGACCAGATCCGCAGGCCGCGGGCCGCGCCAATTCCGGGAGGGTACCGCCCCGCACGCGCTTCCATGCTCAAACCCGCACGGCCCTTGCGCCTTCGTGTGTTAATATATAATATAATCCTCGGGTGGGGCTATAGTCAGGATACTGCTGCCGGTTTCATAATGCCGTACATTTAACCAGCCTCTTCCGCGCGGGGCGTATTACTGTCATAACACCGCGGGCCGGTCGCGCTTTTTAAGGATAATTATGGAAAAAGACACATTCAATAACACTCTTTCCAAACTGAAGCAGCTTGAGAAGCAGTTTGCCGCCGAGAACAGGTCCGCCGAGGGGGCCAAGGGCCCGTCCGCGGCCGGGAAGAACTGCTCGAAACAGGACCTGCAGCTGGAGGTCGTGAAAACGGAGCTTGGCCGCAAGGACCAGGCGCTCGCCAGACTTCAGACGGAACTGGCCGACCTGAAAAAAACCCTTGGGACCGCCAGGGCCGATACGGCCGGCCTCCGGCGGGAACTTAACGCCCGCGAACAGGTCATCGCCACGCTGCAGGCGGACTTAAAAAGATTCCGGGGCGGACGCGAGAGGGTGACGAAAGACGCCGGCGGCCTCAGGGAACAGCCGCTGCTGGCCGAAGTGGAAGGACTTAAGAAATTGAGCGCGCTCAAGGACCTGGAAATATCGAAATTGACCAGGCAGCTATCGGACGCCGAAGAAAAGAAGAACAGCCTGAAAGCGGAGATCGCGGCCGGTTTGACCGAGATAAAAGAACTGAACGTGTTCACCAGGTCCGCCGCTTCAGCCCTTAAGGACAGGGACGCCGAATTGCGCAAACTTACCGAACGGCTTGAAAAAATGAAAGGCGAAATAACCGCGCAAAACGACGAGATACGCAGACTGACGCAGGAGCTGGCCGCCTCGGGCGGCGGTACGGACACCCGGAAACTTAAATTCTGGAAGAAAAAGCCCTGAATCGGGCGGGACACCGGTCTTAAAGGCCCGCGCGGCGGACCGCGGTCCATGTCCGCGGCCTGACACCGCGGAGCCGATCCCACCGGCAAGAGGACACAAGCTTATGGCAAAAATACTGATCATAGACGACGACGGGATAGTGCGCGACGCGCTCTCGGTATTCCTGGCCCGGGCGGGTTTTGAGGTCGCCACGGCGGCGGACGGCATCAGCGGCCTGATAACCTTTAAAAGCGGCAAGTACGACCTTGTGCTCCTGGACAGGGATATGCCCGGTTTGAGCGGTTCGGAAGTCCTGGCCGGGATAAGAGCGGCGGACCTGAAGACCCGGGTCGTCATTTTAACCGGTTACGACGACCCCGGTGACGCCGGTAAATACCTGAGATCCGGCGCCACCTCCTTCCTTTCCAAAGGCGACGGCCTCTCCAATGTTCTTACGGAAGTGGAACGCCTGCTCGGCTCTCCCGCAAAGAAGGCCGCCGCTCCGGCCTATGAGCGCCAAGCCCCGGCGGGGACTCCCGCGTCTTCAGGCGGCAGGATATTGATCGCGGACGACGACGCCACACTCTGCTCGGTACTGACCCGTTTCCTCACTTCGGAAGGCTATGCGGTAACGTCGGTCCTTGACGGCGGAGCCGCCCTGGCCGCCGCTGAAACAGAGAACCCGGACATCGCACTGCTGGATATCGCCATGCCCGTAAAGGACGGTGTGGAGGTTTTAAAGGAGCTCACGAGAACGAGGCCGGGCACCGGCGTGCTGATGATAACCGGGAACGACGACGAAGAGCTCGCCCGCGAGTGCCTTAAGAACGGGGCTTTCGACTATCTTGCCAAACCCGTGAACCTGGCCGCGCTCGGGACGCTCATCAGGACCCGGCTTCTGGTCCAGAAAAAATAAACATGAGCATTCTTTCAGGCCTGCTGGACCGCGGCCGGGTCAGCAATTTTTCAAGGAACTACTATGAAGTGGTCTTTTCCATCTTCACGGTGGCCATAGCTTATTTTTACCGCGACAATCCCCGCATAGTTTACCCGACGATCCTCTATTTTTTCCTTCTCCTGATGGTTTCCAACCTGGCGTTCAACCAGTTGCTGCGAAAACGCGTTTCGGTCAGCCTCTGGGCGATAGACTTCACCCTGATATTCAATCTCTGCGTGATAACGGGGGTGCTCTATTATTCGGGAGGCGGGGAATCCTATTTCTGGGTGCTGTACCTGCTGCCGATCTTCGCAGCCGCGATGCTGGGCAGACTGGAGGACGTCGCCGGGGTGGTGCTCCTGTCCTCCCTGGCGACCGCGCTGTTCTCCCGGCCCCTGCGCATGAGCGACCTGGCGGAGGTCATGAGCCTGCTGGTAAAGCTTTCGGTGTTCATCGTATCGGCCGCGGCGGTCTATCGCAGCGCGAACGCGAGAAAAAAAGCGGAGACCGCGCTGCAGAGCAAACGCAGGGAAGTGGAAGCGATGACGCGGGAACTTATGACAAAGGACACGGAGCTTGCGCAGACGGCCTCGGCGGGAGAAGTCGGGCAGCTGGTGAGCGGCATCATGCACGACCTCGGCAACTCGCTCTCCGTCATACTTTTAAGCGCCCAGCTGGCCGACGAAGACGACGCTCCGGACAAGAAAGATATCGGGCGCATAGTGAAAGCGGCGCAATTTTCCAGGACCCTGATCGCCAACGCGCTGAATATAGTGCGCGGCCGGGAATATGTCTTCGAGCCCGGCGATATACGCGAACCCCTGGAAAACGCCGTCCAGTTGGTGAGTTACGCGGCGATGCAAAAAGGCGCGGCCGTCAGAACGGAGGTCCAACCCGGCCTGCCGAGGATAAACATGAGCAAGGTGCACATCGAGCGCCTGTTCATAAACACGCTCTTTAATTCCCTGTCCTTCGTGCCCCAGCACGGCGAAGTGACGGTGAAGGTCGCGGCCGGCGGGAACAAATTAACGATCGAGATAGCGGATAACGGCCCCGGTTTCCCCGAGTCCATGCTTAAGGACGGGATAAAGGCTTTCAGGACGACCAGGAAGGCGGCGGGCGGGACCGGCCTGGGTCTCCATGTCTGCGTGCAGATAGCCGAGAAGCACGGCGGGAAGCTCGCCATAGCTAACGGCCCCTCGGGCGGCTCCGTGGTTAAAGTAACGCTGCCCGTCTTTACCGGATAGCAAAGCCCTTCGCTTTTTTAATTCTTTCGCCGCCATTGAGCCAGCGCCGCTTTCATCGTGTTGGCGTGCAGGCGCGCGGTATCGGAGAATTTCGCCGCGTAGCCGCCGCTTAAGACCAGCGCCACGGGCGTTTTTCTGGCAAAACACTCCGCGAAGACCAGTTCGTCCCTTCTGCGCACCCCGCCCATGGTCAGCTTAAGCCCGCCGAGCAGATCGCGCCCGTAGACGTCCGCGCCGGCGTTATAGATGACCAGGTCCGGGCCGGACTTGAAACATCGCGGCAAATTCGCTTTCAGCAGTTTTAAATACGCGGCATCTCCCGTCCCGGCGGGCAGTTCCAGGTCCAGGGAACCGCGCTGTTTAATATCGGGATATAGGTCCCGCTGGTGGATGGAAAAAGTGAAGACCGACCCGTCATTTTTAAATATTGAGGCGGTACCGTCGCCCTGATGGACGTCCAGATCTATAATAAGCGCTTTTTTTATCAGCTTTTCCTTCTGGAGCTTTTTGACCGCTATCGCGATATCGTTAACAAGGCAGAAACCGGCGCCGCGGCCGCGGAAAGCGTGATGCCCGCCGCCGCCGCAGTTGATGCCAAGCCCGGTCTTTAAAGCCAGCCGCGCCGCCAGGATCGTGCCGCCGGCGTTCATCACATGCGCCTCTATCACGTCTTTCGCGGCCTCCAGTTCGACCGCCGCCTGGTCGGCCGGCGTAAGTTTCCCGCTTAATATTTTATCGACCCAGGCCGGGGAGTGCGCCAGCAGCAGGTCCGCTTTTGAAGGCCGCGGAGGTTCCGCGATATCGGCCGGCCTTATGACGCGCTCCTTCAGCAGCAGCTTAAGGGCCGCTTCGAACTTATCGGTCCTGAAAACATGGCCGCGGTCCTTGACCGTGTATTTTTTTGAAAAGACTATGCGGGTAGGCATCAGATCAGGAAAACCGCGAGCAGGAAGGCGGCGACCGCCATCACGCAGAGATACATGAACCATTCACCCCGGGCTGTATAGGGACTGAGTCCCAGGCCCGTGTAAACCGGGGTCTTCACCGTCAGGATGCCGGATTCGTTCAGCCCTTTCTCCGCCAGTACCCTGCCCCAGGGGTCTATTACCGCCGAGATGCCGTTATTGGCGGCGCGGATCACCGGCCGGCGGGTCTCGACCGCGCGGAAGATGTTCACGATGAAATGCTGGTAGGGGGCGGCCGTATCCAGGTACCAGCCGTCGTTGGTTATGTTAAAGAAGACCATGGCCCCGGCTCTGGCGTCGGCCGTGAAAAGGTACGTGAAGATGGATTCGTAACAGATGGCGGCGCCGAACTTCACTCCTTTAACTTCGAACAAGGCCTGCCCCATCGAACCTTCCTCGAATTCCCCGAGCGTCGCCACCGGCGCGATAAATTTATCCAGGAGCCCGCGCATAGGAACATATTCCCCGAACGGCACCAGCCGCCTTTTATCGTAAGAGGCCGTTATTTCGCCTTTCGGGTCGACCAGGAAAGCGGAGACATGGCGCGCGTCTCCCCTGGAAACCGAACCGACGATATTATACCGCCCGCCTTTTATGGCCACGGCCTTTAGCCAGGCCGCGTCCACCGGATCCTCTATCCAGCCCGGCAGGGCGTTCTCCGGCCAGACCACCAGATCGGTGTCCTTAAGGCCGCTCAAAAGGACCTCCGTCTTGCGCCGGATGGCGGCGGCTTTATCGGCGTCCCACTTGTCATAGAGGTCTATGGCCGGCTGCAGCAGCGCCACGTTCAGATATTTATCCGGGCTGGTCCCGGCGGCGCCTTTCAACTCGCGCGCGCCGTAACCCCAGATAATTCCGAAGACCAGAAGGGCCGGCGCGAAGCGCAGGGCCCTGCGCAGCGGCACCCCTTCCGCTATAAGCAGCGTCCCGGCCAGGGCGCCGGTAAAACAGAGGGCGGCGCTCAGGCCGTAAACCCCCGTCAGCGATGCGATCTGGATCAGAGGCGTGTAAGCCCACTGGGTATAGCCCAGCATGAACCAGGGGAACCACACTACCTTAAGGCTCAGCAGCACTTTCCCGTATTCCAGCAGCGCCCAGGCGGCCGCGAAGAGATAAGGCCAGAGCCGCGGACCGGTTTTTTTCAGATAAAAGCCGAAGGCGGAAATGACGAGGAATTCGGACGACATCACCAAGCTTAAAGCGGCCAGGCCGAAAACCGAAACGGCCGGATTCACGCCGCCGGCGCGCATAGTGGGATAGATCCAGTAAAGAATGCCGGCGTAGAAGAAGAAGCCGGCCGTGAGCCCGGCCAGCAGGGCCTGCTTGATATCTTTCGCCAGCCAAAGCGCTATGGCGAGAGGGGCCAAGGCGAACCAGGCCAGATATCCCTGGTCGAACCTGGGATAACTTAATATGAGCAGCAGGGAGGTCAGGAGAGGAAGAAAGAACGAAGGCCGAAGAATGAAGACCGGGGAACGGGGACCGCTTCCCGCTGCGCTTGTTTTTTTGTCCTTCATCCTTCAGCCCCGGCCGTCAGCCGTTGATCCCGTGACATTTCTTATACTTCTTGCCCGAGCCGCAGGGACAGGGGTCGTTCCGGCCCACCTTGAGGTTGGCGTATTTTTCCTGCGGCTTTTTGGCGGCGGGCCTGGCCGGCTGGGCGGCGCCTGCGGGCTGTTGGCCGGTTTCCTCGCCGGCCGGCCTGGGACGCACCACCGGCGGCAGCTGTATCCTGAAAACATATTCCACCATCTGGTCCCGGACGCGGCCCAGCATCTTCTCGAACATCGCGTAAGATTCCTTCTGGTATTCTATCAGCGGGTCCTTCTGGCCGTAAGCGCGCAGGCCCACGCCTTTCTTCAGGTGGTCGAGGTCGTAGAGGTGGTTCTTCCAGATATGGTCTATGATCTGGAGCAGCAGTATGCGCTGCATCTCGTTAAAATCCACGCCGCGCTCGGCGAATTGCGCCGAGCGGCCGTCATAAGCCCGCTCCACTTTTTCACGCAGTTCGGTCTTGAGAGCTTCCTGCGGCATGGCGTGAAGCTGGTCCGCGGTGTATTCCAGCTTGAAGCCGAAGGTCCTGGACAGATAAAGGTTGAGATTCTCCATGTTCCAGAGCTGTGAGGACTGGTCGGCCGGAGCGCAGATGTCTATCTGCTCTTCCACGCCCTCCTGGATCATGCTCTTAACGCGGGTGACCACCTCGGCTCCGTCGAGGATGACGTTCCGCAGCTCGTAAATAGCCATGCGCTGCTTGTTCATCACATTGTCGTAATCGAGCAGCTGTTTGCGGGCGTCAAAGTTCATGCCCTCTACGCGCTTCTGGGCGCCCTCTATCTGGCGGCTGACCAGAGAGGATTCTATGACCTCCCCCTCTTCCATGCCGAGCTTCTCCATTATCATGGAGATACGCTCGGAACCGAACAGGCGCATGAGTTCGTCTTCGAGCGACACGTAGAACACGGACGAGCCGGGGTCGCCCTGGCGGGCGCAGCGGCCGCGCAGCTGGTTGTCTATGCGGCGGGACTCGTGGCGCTCGGAGCCCATGACGTGCAGGCCGCCGACCTCGGTCACATAGTTGTGATTCCCCTCGTCCGGCGGGTTGCCACCCAAAATAATGTCGGTGCCGCGGCCGGCCATGTTGGTTGCGATGGTCACCTGGTTCTTCCTGCCGGCCTGGGCGATGATCTGGGCCTCCATCTCGTGGTACTTGGCGTTCAGGACTTCGTGCGGCACGCCTTTCTGGCGCAGCATCGCCGAGAGCTTTTCCGATTTATCTATGGAGCGGGTGCCGACCAGCATCGGCTGGCCCTTTTTCCAGCGCTCTTCTATCTCCGCGACTATGGCGGCGTTCTTCTCGCGCTCGGTCCGGTAGATGCGGTCCGGAGAATCTTCCCTTATCATAGGGCGGTTCGGCGGTATTTCCACCACGTCCAGTTTGTAGATCTCCCAGAATTCGTCGGCCTCCGTCATGGCGGTACCGGTCATGCCCGAGAGCTTGTTGTAAAGTTTGAAATAATTCTGGAAAGTAATGGTGGCCAGGGTCTGGTTCTCTTCCTTGATGCGCAGGTTTTCCTTGGCCTCGATGGCCTGGTGCAGGCCGTCCGACCAGCGGCGGCCGGGCATCAGGCGGCCCGTGAACTCGTCCACGATCACGATCTCGCCGTCCTTGACCACGTATTCCACGTCCTTGTCGAACAGGTGGTAGGCCCGGAGCGCCTGGTTCAGGTGGTGCGCCCATTCGGCCCCCACGTCGTCGTAAATATTCCCCACGCTCAGGATCTTCTCGGCCTTTTTCACACCCTCGTCGGTCATGATCACGGAATGGTTCTTCTCGTCCACCACGGCGTCGTAGCCCTTGCCCAGGTCTTCCTCGTTGCGCTTGGCGTCTATTTCCTCTTTTTCGGTGATGAAGCGCACGTTCAGCAGCGGGATAACGCGGTTCACGATGTAATATTTGTCCGTGGACTCTTCGGCCGGACCGGAGATGATCAGCGGGGTGCGGGCTTCGTCGACCAGAATGGAGTCCACCTCGTCCACGATGGCGTAATTGCGGGCGCGCATGACGCGTTCGGACTTGTCCATTACCATGTTGTCGCGCAGGTAATCGAAGCCGATCTCGTTGTTGGTCACGTAAGTGATATCGCAATCATACATCGCGCGGCGCTCGGCGTTGGGCATGTCGTGCTGTATGGAACCGACGGTCAGGCCCAGGAATTCGTGCACGGGACCCATCCAGAGACGGTCGCGCTTGGCCAGATAGTCGTTGACGGTGACCACGTGCACGCCTTTGCCGGGCAGCGCGTTCAAATAGGCGGCCAGGGTGGCCACGAGGGTCTTTCCTTCACCGGTGCGCATTTCGGCTATCTTGCCCTGGTGCAGGACTATGCCGCCCACCATCTGCACGTCGTAGTGGCGCAGTTTTATCGTGCGCTTCGCGGCCTCCCGCACGGTCGCGAAGGCCTCCGGCAGGAGATCGTCCAGCGTCTCGCCCTTGGCCAGCCGTTCCTTGAACGCCGCGGTCTTGGCCTTGAGTTCGCCGTCGCTAAGCTTGGAGATCTCTTCTTCAAAAGCGTTTATGCAGGCCACCAGGGGGTGGACCGTCTTCAAAGCCCTTTCGCTCTTGCTTCCGATCACAGATTCAACGAGTTTTTTAAGCATAAGATCCTTGAGACCGCGCGCGCCGACCGGTTCTTGCAGGTCCTTGATATCAGCATGGCGGGCGGCCGCTCTCATCTTACATTGTGCCAAAATAGCCCCCCCGTACTCAATAGGACCGGCCGCCGCGGTTTTTGATATACTTTCCTCTATGTTACCACCCTGTCTTTCGACGCGCGAACCGCACGCGGAACGTCTTTTTGAGGCGCGGGCATGAAAACCGGAAGTTTACTGATAAAAAATTTCTTTTCGCTCGTTTTCGCGGATACCGCGGCGAAAGTCCTCGGTTTTGTCGTCACCGTCTATCTGGCGCGGCGGCTGGACCCGTCGTATTTCGGCATCCTGACGTTCAGCGCGTCGATAGTGAGTTATTTCACGTTCATGATAGATCCCGGCCTCACGTCCTACGGGGTCAAGACCATAGCGCAGGATCCGGCGGACCTGAAAACCCACGCCGGCGAGGTGTTCACCATACGGCTGTACCTCGCGGCGCTGGCGATGGTATCGATCGCTTTGATCACGCTGACGCTGCGGCAGCCGCTGATGGTCAAAGCCCTGATACTTATATACAGCCTGAGCCTGATCCCCCAGGCGCTTTCTCCCGGTCTTGTATACGCGGGAATGCAGAAAATGGAAATGATGGGGCTGTACACCATCATGAACTCGGTCGTTTATACGGTTCTGATATTCCTGTTCGTAAAAAGCGCCGACAATATACTCCTCATTCCTCTTTTTATGGCCTTGGGGAGCATGGCCGCCAACGTCGTCCTCCTGATCCCCCTGGTCAAGAACTCCGGGATCGGTCTAGTGCGGGTCGGCCTCGGCCGCATGGTGGCCGTAATAAAGCAAAGCCTGCCCATAGGCATAGCTTCTTTCCTGGCGTTCATCGTCACCTGGAACGCCTCCACCTCGCTTTTAGGCCTGCTGTCCACTCACTCGGAAGTGGGCTGCTTCAGCATGGCTTTCAAGATCTGCATGATAATCATCAGCGCCTCACTGTCCCTGGGAATGGCGATCCTGCCGGCCATTTCGCAGCATTATCTCACTTCCAGGGATACCGCCAACAAGGTCGTCCTGCTCACTGAAAAGGCCCTCTTCCTGCTGGGTATACCGCTTATCGCCGGCACGATCGTGGTCGCCGAGCCGCTTATGATATACGCGATCGGGGCGAAGTACATGAATTCCGTCCTGCCGCTTCAGATAGCCATAGGCGGGGCGGTATTGTTCGCCTTCAACATGGTTTATTACACGTACCTGGTCGCGGCCGACAAACAGCAGGAAAACATGTATATCTCGCTTTTCAGGGCGCTGCTCCTCATAGCGCTGAGCGTGCCGCTGATAATTCACGCCGGCGCCGCCGGCGCCGCCATCGCCTACACGTCCGGCGAATTCATCACGCTCCTTGTCTATCGCGCGCGGTCGGGCATCCGCGAAGCGGAGAACCTGTTCTCGGCCGCATTTAAACCTCTTATCGCGTCGGCCGCCATGTGCGCCGCGCTGCTGGCCGTTAAGGATCTCAACGTGATACTGCGGATAGCCGGCGGCGCGGCTTTATATTTCACCGTCCTGCTGGTGATAAAGGGCGTCAAGGTTTCGGAGATCGGTAAGCTGCGGGATTATATACGCAACAGGCATCGCTGAGCTTACGGCAAGATGATAGACCGGATACGGCATTTTCTGAGAGAAAAGATCGCGCGCGGTTCCCTCGCATGGAGGATCGCCGTCGGGGCGCTGTACGCCGTCAGATACGCGTCCGTTCTGGCGCATTACGGGGCCTTAAAGGGGCGGCACGGCCTGGAGATCGGAGGGCCGAGCCGTAATTTCAGGGACGGGGTACTGCCGGTCTACCCGCTGGTCGCCAGCCTTGACGGCTGCAATTTCGCGTCGGAAACGGTATGGGAAGGACGCATCGAGGAAGGGTGGACCTACAAATACCACCCGCGCAGGAAAGCCGGGCGGCAATATATCTGCGACGCCACGGACCTGGGGGTGATCCCCGCCGGCTCGTACGATCTTATTCTGACCTCCCACGTCATAGAACATATAGCGAACCCGATAAAAGCGCTGCGGGAATGGATACGAGTGCTCAAGACAGGAGGCATCCTGCTGCTGGTGGCCCCGCACCGCGACGGCGCGGATGAAGCTCCCCGCCCGACGACGACCTTGGAGCATCTCGTAGACGATTTCCGCCGCGGGGCCGGGGAGGACGAACTGACGCACCTGCAGGAAACGCTGAACTGGATGGATTCCAGACCCGGGGTCCCGGAAGCGGAGAAGGAAGCGTTCAGGAAGCATATTTCGGATAACTATAATACCCGGGGGCTGCACCATCATGTTTTCGACACGAACCTCGCGGCGGCGCTGATCGATCACGCCGGCATGCAGATATTATCCGTCAGGCCGCTCCCGCCATGTCACATAGTGATAATGGCGGAAAAGGCGGCGGCCCCGGAGAAGATAGACAACGCGGCGTTCCTGGGTCCCCATGCCGGATACAGGCGCAAAAGCCCTTTCCCCTCGGACAGGACCGGTCTATGACGGAAAAACCGCTCATCTCCGTAATAATCGACACCTATAATTACGCCGCTTTCATTCCGGAAGCGGTGGACAGCGTGCTTGCCCAGGATCTCCCGGCCGGGGAATATGAGATCCTGGTCGTGGACGACGGTTCGACCGACGACACTAAAGAAAAATTGCAGAAATACGGAGATAAGCTCCGCTACATTTACAAGACCAACGGAGGACAGGCGTCGGCTTTTAACGCGGGGCTGGCCGCCGCCAAAGGGGATATCATCTGCATCCTGGACGCGGACGACGCGTGGAAACCCGGGAAACTGCGGAGAGTGGCGGAAACCTTCCGGCAGGATCCCCGGATAGGCCTGGTCAGGCATCTTATGGAGGACATGGACCGGGCGTCGGAACCCCTGCCCGGCGAGCGCCCCCAGCTGTCCCTGCCCGACGACGCGGACCTGGAAGACTTCCTTGCCCGGAGGATATTCGCGATCGGCTCCAGCGCCCTCTCTTTTAGGACGGAATTCCTGCGCAAGATACTCCCTATCCCCGAAGAGCTGCGGCTCTGCCCGGACGAATATCTCACCACTCATATGGTTTTTTATTCGAAAGCCGTTACACTGAGGGAATACCTGGCGCTGCGGAGGCTGCACCCCTGCAACAGCGGCCTGTACGCCCACAACATGCTCCGCCCGGATAATCTCCGGAATTATATCGGCACCCGCGAGCTGCTGGACGCGCGCCTCAGGGAAAGGATCGCCCTGACCGGGACATCTTTTAAGACCGATATTTTCGCTCTTTCCGAAATGAACGTGCTGAGGGCGAAAATACTCCTGGAGAGCCTGACCGGCCGTAAAGCCGAGGCCTGGCGCCTGCTGCGTTCCCGGCTGAAGTACGGCCGCCATACCGTATTTTCCCTTTTCAAGTTCTTAACGATGCTGCTGGCCGTGATCTCGCCGCGGCTTTACGCCGGTCTGAACGCGGCCTATGAGGAAAACAGGCTGCTCCCTGGAATAAGACGGTTTATTTTCAGGGAATGACCCAGCAACGGGGCTGGCGCTACGTCAACAAACGGCGGGGAATTTGCTAAACTGTGTGGGGAGACGGGTTCGCGGAACTGCTTATGATCATAACCAAAACGCCCCACAGGATATCTTTTTTCGGCGGCGGAACCGATTATCCGGACTGGTACCTGGAAAACGGCGGAAAAGTCATCGGCGCCGCCATAGACAAATACTGTTATCTGATAGTCCGGGAACTTCCCCCCTTTTTCAAGCATAAACACAGGATCGTCTACTCCCGCATGGAGGACGTGAACACTTTCGACGAAATAGCGCACCCGTCGGTGCGCGAGGTCCTCAAGCACCTCAACTACCCCAAGGGCATCTCCATCCACCACGACGCCGATATTCCCGCCCGGTCCGGAATGGGCTCGAGCTCCGCTTTTACCGTGGGACTTATCAACGCGATGCACGGCATGACCGGGAAGATCATTTCAAAGAGCGACCTGGGCACCCTGGCCATACATATCGAACAAAAGGTCATAAAGGAGAACGTGGGCTCGCAGGACCAGCTCTTCGCCGCGCACGGCGGCCTCAACAAAATAGATTTCCTCAGGAACGGCGAAACGGTGGTGACGCCCGTGATCATGACGCACGAGAACGTCTCGTCGTTCGAAAGCAAATTCATGCTGTTCTTCACCGGCCTGTCCCGGAACGCCTCCGATATCGCGGAAGAGCAGATCGGGAACATAAAAAAGAACCGGAAGGAACTGACCCACATGTGCGGGCTGGTGGATGAGGCGTATAAGATCGCAACCTCCCCCCGGCCCGACTTCTCCGCGTTCGGACGCCTGCTCAACGAAACCTGGAAAATTAAAAAGTGCCTGTCCACCAAGATCACCAGCCGCCACATAGACGGCATCTATGAGGCGGCGCTGAAGAACGGCGCCCTCGGCGGGAAACTGCTGGGAGCCGGCGGCGGCGGCTTCATGCTTTTCTACGCGGAACCCGAAGACCAGCCCAGGATAAAGGAAGCCTTGAAGGACCTCTTGCTGGTCCCCTTTAAATTCGAGTATCTGGGCAGCCAGGTCATCTATTATTCCCAGGGGGTGGAGTACTAATGAGGCCGGCCGGCACAGCCGGGCTTTGCGCCGCGATATTGTGCGGCGGCGCGGGGAAACGTCTGCGAAAAGCGGTGCGCGGCAGGCCGAAACCGATGGCGCTGGTCTCCGGCGCCCCGTTCCTGGATTATCTGCTGGGGTATCTTTTAAAGGCCGGTGTCCGCGATATCGTTCTTTGCACCGGCTACAAGTCGGACGTGATCGAAAACCACTACAGGCGCGGGCTACCCGGAGCGAGGGTGGCCGTTTCAAGGGAACCAAAGCCCCTGGGCACCGCGGGCGCGCTGAAACGCGCCGCGGCGCTCATAAAAAGCGACCCCTTCCTTGTTCTGAACGGGGATTCCATCTGCGCCGCCGATCTTTCCGGCCTGCTGCGCTTCCATCTTAAAAAGAAAGCGCTGGCCTCCGTGGTGTTGACGAGGAATACCGGGCGCTCGGATGTCGGCGCCGTGGCAACGGACAGGTCGGGCCGGGTGACCAGGTTCAGCGAAAAGAGCGGGCGCGGCGTATTGGCTAACGCCGGCATATATCTGCTGAATAAAAAGGTCCTGGAACTGATCCCGGCGCGCCGGAAATATTCCCTCGAGTACGATCTTTTCCCGGGGCTGAAGGACTGCTACGGATTTAAAAGCCGGGCGGCGCTTCTGGATATAGGGGTCCCGGAAAGGTACAGGACGGCCGGAAAAATATTAAAAAGGACGGGACTCAAATGAAATATCCGTTCGGCACTATAACCATCACGCCAAAGACCAAAGAACTGGTAAATCGGATCCTGGACTCCGGGCGGATCTCGGGCGGCAGATACGTGCGCGAATTCGAGATCAGATTCGCCAAGCTGGTCGGGACCAAAGAAGCCGTAGCCCTTTCTTCCGGCACCGACGCGGACGCACTGGCGTTGGCCGTGCTCTACGACTACGGCGCCAAACGGAACGACGAGGTCATCGTGCCGGCCCTGTCATTCGTGGCCACCGGCAACGCCGTGCTCCAGGCCGGGTTCATACCGAAGTTCGTGGATATCGATGCCCGCACGCTTAACATCGACCCCTCCAGGATAGAGAAAGCCATCACCCGAAAAACCAAGGCCATAATGCCGGTTCACCTCATGGGAAAGCCGGCGGATATGGACAAGATCGGCCGGATAGCAAAAAAACATAAATTACTGGTGGTGGAGGACGCGGCCGAAGCGCAGAGCGCCGTTTATAAAGGCCGCGAGATCGGAACCCTCGGCGATATGGCCGCCTTCAGTTTATACATAGCGCACATTATCTCTACCGGGGAAGGCGGCATAATAACCACCGACAACTCCGACTATGCCGAGATCTTAAGGTCGCTGCGCGCCCACGGCAGGGCCTGCAAATGCTCCTCCTGCGTCCTGAACACCGGAAAGGGCGGCTGCGCCAAAAGGTTCAAATACAAGACCGACATAAGGTTCATATTCGAACGGATAGGTTTTTCCGCCAAAATGAACGAACTGGAAGCCGCGATAGGCCTTGGCTACCTGGACATCTACCCGCGGATCTTCCGCAAACGGAAAGAGAATTTCCTGTATATCAGGAAGCAGTTCGCCAAATTCAGACCGGCCCTCGAGACGATAGACCCGGGACCTGATGAGGAAATGGCGCCCTACGCTTTCCCGGTCATCCTGTCGAAAGGTCTGAAGTTCACAAGGGACGAATTTGTCGCTTATCTAGAAGCCGCGGGTATAGATACGAGAAGCCTGTTCCTGTCCATGCCCACCCAGTGCCCGGGGTTCGCTTTCCTGGGACACAAACCCGGCGACTTCCCCATGGCCGAATACGCCGCGAACAATGGTTTTCACATAGGGCTGCATCAGGACATAACCAGGGCGCACATCGATTACTTCATAGAGCTGGTCGGAAAGTTCCTGGAACTGAAAAGTTAAGGGCGGAGGAATTTATGAAATACGACATCCTGGTCACGGGCGGGGCCGGCTACCTGGGGTCCGTGCTGGTGCCGGAACTGCTGTCCCAGGGGCACAAGGTCACCGTGCTCGATAATTTCATGTATTCGCAGAGCTCGCTCGCCGAATGCTGCCGCAACAAAGCGTTCAGCGTGGTCCGGGGCGACGCCAGGGACGCGGCCAAACTTAAACCGCTGCTGAAAAAGGCGGACATTATAATCCCGCTCGCGGCGCTGGTGGGAGCCCCGCTGTGCGATAACGACAGCATGGCCGCGAAAACCACCAATTTCGGCGCGGTAAAGCTCATAACCGACAACGCAAGCGCGGACCAGCGGATCATTTACCCCACCACCAACAGCGGCTACGGCATAGGCGCCAGGGACAAGTTCTGCACCGAAAAGACGGCTTTGAACCCGATATCTCTTTACGGCGTGGTCAAAGTCGACGCGGAAAAGACCGTCATGCGCAGGGCGAATTCCGTCAGCCTGCGCCTGGCCACCGTATTCGGCATGTCGTCCCGCATGCGCCTGGACCTTCTTGTGAACGATTTCGTGTACCGCGCGGTGAACGACAGGTTCATCGTAGTCTTCGAAGGCCATTTCAAACGCAATTATATCCACATCCTGGACGTTTCCAAAGCGTTCCTCCACGCCGTCCGGAATTTCGAGAAGATGCGCGGCCAGTCGTACAATGTCGGACTGTCCGACGCCAACCTGTCCAAGATAGAGCTCTGCGAAAAGATACGCAAGCATCTCCCCAAATTCGTTTTCCTCGAATCCCCCGTCGGGGAGGACGTGGATAAGCGGGACTACATAGTCTCGAACGAAAAGATAGAGAAGACCGGCTTTAAACCGGGCCAGTCGCTTGACGACGGCATAGAGGAACTGATGAAAGGCTACAGGATCATCAGAAATTCAAAATACGGCAATATTTGAAACTATGAAAACCAAAGAAAGGGTCATGAAGAAAGTGGTCATCACCGGCGTCACCGGCTCGGGCGGGAGCTATCTCGCGGATCACATAGCCCTGAACCATCCCGCGGTCAGGATCCACGGGATGTCGAGGTGGCACAGCACCGCCTCCGGCAAAAATCTCGCCGGTCCGGCCTCGAAGGTCGTCATGCACGAATGCGACCTGACGGACCTCAGCTCCGTGATCTCGGTCCTGGACGAAGTCAGGCCCGACGCCATTTTCCATATCGCCTCCCACGCCAATGTCAGGGCGTCCTTCAAGACCCCGCTGGCCGTCCTGAACAACAATATCATGGGCACCGCGAACCTGTTCGAAGCCGTGCGCCTGACGGGACTCGACCCGGTGATCCAGCTTTGCAGCACTTCGGAAGTGTACGGACAGGTGGACCCGAAGAACGTGCCCATAACCGAGGACTGCCCGATGGCCCCCGCGAGCCCGTACGCCGTCTCCAAGGTCACGCAGGACCTGATGGGGCACGTTTATTTTAAAAGCTACAAAATGAAGATTATCCGGACCCGGATGTTCGCCTACATAAATCCCCGCCGGGCCGACCTCTTCGCCACATCTTTCGCGATGCAGGCGGCAAGGATCGAGGCCGGGCTGCAGAAAGTGCTTCTGCACGGCAACCTCGATTCGACCAGGACCCTGATAGACGTCCGCGACGCCATGGAGTCGTACTGGGTCGCGACGGCGAAATGCGAATTCGGCCAGGCCTACAACATCGGCGGCACGACGATCATGACGGTAGGCGAATTCCTGGATATTTTAAAGAAGCTGATGCCGTGCGGCATCCCTTCCAGACCGGACCCGGAATTGTTCCGGCCGGCGGATGTGACCCTGCAGATACCCGACGTCTCCAAGTTCCGGGCCCTGACCGGCTGGAAGCCGAAATACAGCTTTAAAGACAGCGTAGCGTTCCTGCTTGACGAGTGCCGGAAAGAAGTGGCGAGAACGAACCTCGGAAAAGCGGCGCGCGGACGATAGAAAAAGGAGACCGGAACAAATGAAAACTAAAAAACATGACGCCATCGTACTGTCCAGCTCGGCGGAAAAGGACGCCCTCGAAAGTTTCATGCGGCACCTCAAATCGGCCCCGCTGCCCGACGACGAGATCCTGCCGAACCTCGGATTGTTCCTGACCTCCAAGAACCTGTCCCGCGTCCTGTTCTTCTACGAGATATATAAAAAAATCCTGAACAACCACGGGATAATCGCCGAATTCGGGGTGCGCTGGGGCCAGACGCTTTCAGTCATGTCCGCCCTGCGGGGGATCCTCGAGCCGTTCAACCGGCACAGGAAAATAGTCGGGTTCGACACGTTCGAGGGCTTTACCGGCGTCTGCCCCAAGGACGGCGCTCTTTCCAAGTGCAAAGAGGGCTCCTTCTCGGTATCCGACAAATACGAAACCTACCTGGAGGATATCCTTTCATTCCAGGAAAAACTGAATCCCATGTCGCATATCAAGAGGTTCGAGCTGGTGAAGGGCGACGCCAGGGTCACCGTCAAGGATTACCTGGCCAGGCACCCGGAAACGATAATTTCCCTGGCGATATTCGATTTCGACATCTACGCCCCGACAAAAGCCGCCCTTCAGGCCATCAAGCCGCATCTGTGCAAGGGCAGTATCCTGATATTCGACGAGCTCTGCGACGATATTTTCCCCGGCGAGACGATAGCGCTGGACGAGGTGTTCGGGCTGAACAACCTGGAAATTAAACGGCTGCCGACTACGGCGAGGGTGTCCTACGTGGAGCTGAAATGACGCCGGAGACCTGCAAAGAGATCAGGCGGGATATCCTGAAGATCTCCAACAAGACCGGCCACGGGCATATTCCCACGTGTTTTTCGGTCATCGAAGCGATCCTCGCGGTTTACTCCGTAATGAAGCACGACCCGAAGGACCCGCGCTGCCCCGAAAGGGACATCTTCATCCTCAGCAAGGGACACGCGGCCCTGGCGCAATACTGCGTTCTGGCGCGCCTGGGGTATTTCAAAACGGAGGACGTGTACGCTTTCGGGCAGTGCGGTTCGACTTTCGGCTGCCACGCAGACAGGCTGAAGATCCCAGGCATAGAGGTGTCCACCGGCTCGCTCGGACACGGAATAGGCGTAGCGGTGGGCATCGCGCTCGCCTTCAAGATCCGGAAGTCCGCGAGGAAGGTCTACACGCTCATAGGCGACGGGGAATCGAACGAGGGGACGATCTGGGAATCCCTCCTTGTCGCGTCGAACCTGGGGCTGTCCAACCTGACGGTCATCTACGACAACAACATGTCGCACGCGCGCGGCCTCCAGATAACCAATCCGGCGGAAAAATTCAGGGCTTTCGGGTGCGGCGTAGCGGAAACGGACGGGCACGACCTCGCGGCCCTCGCGGCCGAGCTCAGGAAGACCGCGGACCTGCCGCGGGTCATAGTCGCCCGCACAAAAAAAGGGTTCGGCTCGCAAACGCTGATAAACGGCCATTACGAATGGCACAGGCGGTCGCCGACCGCGACCGAATTGGAAACGCTGCTGAGGGAATTAGATGAGAAAACAATTTAAAAGCACGATCATGGACCTTGCGGCGAAAGACGACAAGATCGTCCTGATGCTGGGCGACGTCAGCGTTTACCTGCTCAAGGATTTCAAGGATAAATATCCCGACAGGTTCTACAATATGGGCATCTGCGAGAATACCCTGATCAGTTCCGCGGCGGGCCTCGGTTCGCAGGGCTTTTACCCGTTCGTGCACACGATAGCCCCGTTCATCACCGAGCGCAGCTACGAACAGATAAAACTCGACCTGTGCTACAACGAGTTCGGCGGCAACATCGTCTCCTGCGGGGCTTCGTTCGATTACGCCTGGGACGGGCCGACCCACCACTCCTACACGGACCTCGCGATCCTGCGCTTACTGCCCAATATCGAGGTCATCCAGCCCGGCTCGAGCAAAGAACTGGACGTCCTTATGCGCGCGCGCTACAACAACGGCAAAACGACCTATTTCAGACTGTCGGACCATCCGCACGATATCGACATCCCGGTCGAATTCGGCAAAGGCGCGGTCATCCGGGACACCGCTTCCAAAGTGACCGTTATGACCGCCGGGCCGATCCTGAAGAACGTGCTTGAAGCCTGCAAAGAGCTGGACGTGAACCTCGTCTATTTTCACACGATAAAACCCATAGACAAGGAAGTTATAAAAAAATTCAAAGATACGAAGATCGTCGTCATCCACGACGCGTTCGGGCTGTATGAAGCGGTCTGCGAGGTCCCCGGACTGCGCGCTTCGTTCCATGGGATGCCGGACGCTTTTTGTTCCTGTTACGGCACGCTGGAATCCGTAAGGAAAAGCATCCGTCTGGACGTGAACTCGATAAAGGAATTAGTTTCCGGGACGCTGAAGGAAAACCGGTAACTCCGCCCCCCGCCCGCGCGGCTCAAAGCGCCGCTTTAAAATCTTGTTCGTCATAGATCCGCTGAAGAGCGGACAAAGCTTCGGCCGGAAAAGGCCCCGGATCGCCGGCGGCCGCGTTCTCCCCGACCTGCGCCGCGGTCAGCATTCCGGGGATCACGGAGCTCACCTCGGGATAAGAGATGCAGAACCGGAGGGCCCTCTGGGCCGGCGTCTGCTGCGGCTGCGCCTTAAGAGCGGCGGCGAACAATTGCGGCGCTTTATGCCAGCACTCGACCTGCTCCTGGGACCAGCGGCGGCGATGATCGCTTTCCGGCAGCGCTGCGGTGTCGGAATACTGCCCGGTCAGGAAACCGAAACAAAGCGGCGTGCGCGCGATCACGCCGGTGTCCGTGCTGCGGCACAGGTCGAACAGTCCGGAGGTCCGGGCGCGCTGGTCGGCCAGGTTGAAATTTACCTGCACGCAGCCCACCCGGCAAGCGCGTAACAGGGTCAGCCCGTCCTCCGGCGACCGGAGCGAAACCCCGTAGGCGCGGATACGGCCTTCCCGGACCAATTCCCCGAGGGTTTCAAGTATCTCAGGAGTTTGGATCAGAAGTTCCGCCGACGGGCTGTGGAGCTGGTACAGATCGAGATGATCGGTTTTAAGGCGCTGTAAAGTTCCTTCCAGGGAAGCCCGGATATGGGCCGGCGAGAAATCTTGCCGGCCGGCGGCGTCCAGGAACCCGGTTTTACTGGCGATGATCACCCGGTCCCTGCAGTCCTTGAAAGCCGCGCCGATCAGGCTTTCGCTGTGCCCGAAACCGTAAAAGTCGGAGGTGTCGAAAAATGTTATTCCCAGGTCCAGCGCGCGCCGCAGCGCGGACAGCGATTCGGCGTCGTCCGTAGGCCCGTAGGCCCTGGAGCCGCCCTTGTCCCCGCCCAAGCCCCAGGCGCCGAAGCCTATCTCCGAAATATTAAGCCCGGTCGAACCCAGGCGCCTGTAGTTCATAAAGCCTCGCAATCATAAGCGTAAGCCCTGGCTTTGTTGCCGTACCAGATCACTTCCTTCAGCCAATCGTCCCAGTTATCCCACTTGGCCTTCGACCTGTCGATACGGTAGCGGGACGCCCGCGCCTTCAGCGGCGCCCGGGTCCCGTCCAGAACCGCCCTGTAATGTTCCCAGATATTAAAACCGGCGGACACTTCCGCGTCGCCGCTCTGGAACGGCAGCTTGATCCGGCTCCGGCTTAAGACCAGGGCGTCGTCCAGCCACGGTGTTTCGGCGCCGTGCCGCGCGGCCAACTCCCGCAGAATACGGCCCGCCTCGCCGTAAAAACCGTCCAGCCGCTTTTCGCGGCACAATTTAATGAACATGTACTCGTCGGCCATCCACCACATATTGAGCCATTGCGGCGCATGGCAGTATTCCGGTTTCCCGCGCTGGATGTCGCGCGCTTTTTCCTCGAAGAATTTATAAATTCCGGCGGCAACTGGATAGTCCGCCGCCCGGCGGCCCATAAAAGCCTCGACAAGGGCCCTGTAATCGATGCCGGAGTTCTTGTTCAGGAGCACGAACGGGACCTGCAGGAGCTTATCGAAATGCAGCAGCATGGCCATCCAGGCGAATGAAAGGGCCCGGACCCAGTCCCCGGGCGGCATGGTCCGGGTGGAGATCACAAGGTCCTGGTATTCGGCGACCTCTTCCGCCCGCTGCGTGCCGTACCTGTTGGTGATCTCGGAGCGCACCGTGACCAGGCCGTGACGGTGACGGTATTCCGGATCGCCCATACATGAGTTGTTCAGGATGGACAGATTATTGAACTGTATCCGGTTGTGCTGGCCGTTGGCTATAATGCGGGCGACGCCGCCGCTGAACGAATCGTAGGTCTCGCCGGGCAGGCCCAGTATGATATCCGTGAACGTATCGATCCCGTCGCGCTTGAAGCGCCGCTGAAGCTCGTCGAAGGCTTCCAAAGAGATGTTCTTTCTGGCGATCAGTTCCAGGGTCTCCGGGAACACGGACTGCAGGGCGAGCAGGGCGCCTTTATTCAGGCCGCTCTCAGAAAGAAGTTTCTGGATCTCATAAACGCGCTCCGGGGCGTTCTTGCTGCCCTGCAGAGAGAAAGTATGGGGATAACCGTGCTTCTTTCTGGCCCGGACCACGTACTTCGCTATTTCCACGTCGCGGGGCAGGAGCCCGAAATTGGCGTCGCAGCAGAAGACGAACTCTATCCTGTGCCTGGCCAGCCAGTCCAGTTCCTTCCGGACGCGCTCCATGCCGAACGTATACACGCGGTTCATCGCCTTGGCCCCCCACTCGCAGAAGGCGCAGGAGAAAGGGCAGCCGCGGTTGGTTTCCAGCAAACCCAGCCATTTGACGTCCGGGTTCGCCGAAACAAGGGCGTCGAACGTGCCGTCAAGGAAAGGCGAAGGCAGCTGCGACAGATCGGTTACGCGCGACGTCCGCTGGTGGCTTTCGCAGACGCCGTCGGAGCGCAGATAGCTCACGGAAGGGATGGCGGCCCAATTCCTTTCCCGGGCGCGGTCCGCGATAGCTTTAAAGACCTGCTCGCCCTCGCCGTGGCATACTATATCTATGAAACGATGCTCCCGCAGGAAGAGCTCGACCCGGTCTGGCACCTGGGGACCGCCGAAGACCACCAGAACGCCGGGCTTCAGCGCCTTAAGCCGCCGCGCGATCTCCAGCGACAGATTAATGTTCCATTCATACACGCTGAACGCCGCCACGTCCGCGCCGGCCAGGTGCCGCACGGCGCCTTCTATCTTCTCCCTGCGGAAAAGCGGGTCCAGGAAGCGGTACTGGCCCGGCCGGTCGGCGTTCTTTTTGAGATAGGCCTGCAGCATGCCCACCGAGAGCGGGAGATAATACTGTCCGGAAAATTCATAATTTATCTGCACGAAGCCGATCGCCAGGCTGCCGGGTCCTGCCGGACGTTTTTTATTCTTTTTAGGGGCCATAAATTCGCTTCTGAACCGGACGGCCGCCGGGCGCTTGCGCTCTTTCCGGGCGCCGGACAGGGCTCGTACGATTAGGATATAATACCACAAATCACATATAAGGAAAACCGCCCGGCCCGCCGTCCGAACGCCCGAAGAAGCGCCCGAATAAAAGATATAATATTTCAGGAACAGCGGAAATATCGCGGATTTCGAGGCAATAACCATGTCCGGATCAGGTGAAAAGATAGTCTTTATAACAGGCTCCGGCCACGGCCTGGGAAGGGAATTGGCGCTGAACTTCGCCCGGAACGGCTACGCGGTGATCCTGAACGGCCGGAATAAAAAGAATTTAGCCGCGGCAAAAAAAGAGATCGGCAAGGAAGGGGTCCGGTGCGAGGTCTGCGAAGCGGACCTCGCGACCGCCAAAGGCCTGGAAAAAGCGTACCGCGTGATACGGTCCGAGAACATCTCCGTTTTCGTGAACAACGCCGGCCTGCATTGCCCGTATATCCCGTTCGAGCAGGTGACGGACGGCCAGATAGACGTCATGATACGGATAAACCTGGTCGCGGCCCTCAAACTGACAAGGCGTATTTACGAAAAATTCCTGAAAAGGTCGTCGGGGACCATCATCAACATAAATTCAATGTGCGGACTCGAAGGGCATAAGCTGCGGACCATCTATTCCGCCAGCAAATGGGGCCTCAGAGGTTTCGCGGAATGCCTCAGGCTCGAATCGGCCGGCAAGGGGATCAGGATCCTGGACGTTTATCCGACCCGCATCATGACCATACCCGCGTACACCCACGGCATGGAGACAGGGGCGGTGGCGGAAAAGATCTTCAACGTTTTCAAGCGGACAAACTCCGTGAGGCTCGTGATAGACGACAGGAAGCAGGCCAAAAAATGAGAACAAAGATACTGGTTTGCGGCGCGACCGGGTTCATAGGCAGGAATATCGCCGAAGCGCTGGCGGGCGACGATGCCTGCGAGGTCTACGGCACCTGCCTCAATTCCCCGCCTTTGAACCATCCGAAGATCAAGATGCTGAAATGCGACCTCACGAGCAAAACCGACGTCGCCAGGGTGGTGGCGGGCATGGATGTGATCGTGCAGGCCGCGGCCTGCACTTCAGGCTCGAAAGAAATACTGAGCAAACCTTATTACCACGTCACCGACAACGCGATAATGAATTCCCTGATCTTCAGGGCCGCTTTCGAGAACAAGGTGAAACACGTACTGTTCTTCAGCTGCACCGTCATGTACCCGTCGTCCGACGTACCGGCCAAAGAGGAGGACTTCAAGGGCGCCGAGATGCATCCCAGTTATTTCGGAAGCGGCTGGACCAAGGTGTATATCGAGAAAATGTGCGAGTTCTATTCCAGGATCGGGGACACGAAATACACCGTGATGAGGCATTCCAACATATACGGTCCTTACGACAAATTCGACCTGGAAAGGTCCCATGTTTTCGGCGCCACGATAACTAAAGTCCTGGCCGCGAAAGAGGGCGGCGAGATCGTGGTCTGGGGCGGCGGCGAGGAAAAACGCGATCTTCTTTACGTAGACGACCTCGTGGACTTCGTAAAACTCGCCATATCGCGGCAAACCTCCAGGTTCGAGCTCCTTAACGTGGGCTGCGGTTCCGCCATCGCGGTAAAGGACCTGGTCGCCAAGATCATCGCGCTTTCCGGAAAAAAACTGAAGCTGACCTTCGACCTCACTAAACCCACCATCAAAACCGGGCTGTGCGTCGATGCCTCCAAAGCCAGGCGAACCCTCGGATGGGAAAAGCGCACAGGCCTGGACGAAGGAATACTGAAGACCATGAAATGGCACAGGGAGCATATTTCCGGCCCCGGCGGCGGCAAAGCGAAATGAAAGTTCTATTTATCGGCGGCACCGGCACGATAAGCACCGCCTGTTCGCGCCTTTGCCTTGAGCGCGGGATGGAATTGTGGGTGGTCAACCGCGGCACCAGGAACGCGCGGCTTCCGCGGGGAACCGAATATATCCGGCTGGACATGGACTCGCCGCTCGCCGCCGTCCGGAACGCGCTGCCCGGTCACACCTGGGACTGCGTGGTGGACTGGACGATCTTCACACCCGAGCGGCTCCAGCGCGACATAGAGCTCTTCCGCGGCAAAACCGGACAATTCATCTTCATCAGCTCCACCGGCGTCTACCCCGGGTACGACAGGGAACACCGGATCAGGGAAACCGACCCGATAGACGCCGGCATCCTTCCCCCGTACACATCGCACAAGGCCGAATGCGAACGGATCGCGCTGGAGGCTTTCCGCGGGGAAGGTTTTCCGGCCGTCATCGTGAGGCCGGCCCATACTTACGCGGATTTCGCCATCCCCACCAATATTTACGGGCTGGGCTACGGCCTTGTGGCCAGGATCAACCAGGGAAAAGAGGTCATCGTGCACGATGACGGGCTGTCGCTCTGGGGCTTAACGCACAGCGAGGATTTTGCGGCGGGCCTGGCCGGCCTGATAGGCCTGTCGAGGTCCATAGGCGAGATCTTTCATATTACCACCGACGAAGTTCTGACCTGGCGGGAGATCTTCGGGACTTTCGAGGAGCTGCTGGAGAAAAAAGCGCGGCTGCTTTTCATACCCTCGCGCGCGATCTGCGGGATCGACCCCGAACTCGGGGCGTCCTTGGTCGGAGACCGGGCGAAGAACCGGGTTTTCGACAATACCAAGATAAAAAGTTTCGTGAACGGTTTTCAAGCCCGCATAAGTTTCAGGGAAGGCTTGAAAAGGGCGCTGGCCTGGCACGCCGCGAATCAGGACAAGATCTATCCCTACGCGAAAGCGGACGCGAGCGTTGACAGGATAATTTCGGTCTATAAGCGGGACCTTAAGAACGCGCCGCCTTCGAAGTAAGGGTTTTCCGCCCGCGGAGCCGCGTGCCAAGGCGCGGCGCCAAGTGGTATAATGCGGTTATACAAGGAGAAAAAAACCGATGTTTAAAGTAGGCATTATCATCCCCAGCTGGCATTATTGGGCCAACCCCAGCCGGATCCAGCCGATATATGAATTATATTTCGCCACACTGATAGATTCGCGCTTTCACGGCAAAGGCGTAAGCGTCCAGATCATCGACATGCGCGGGATCCGGCCCGACCAGCAGGTTTACCGCGTCCCCAAGCTGGACCTTTATATCTATTGGATCGCCCAGACCGGGGACTACCAGGAAATAGAAAGCCTGGTCAAGGAACTGCGCCGGGTCTATCCCGGGGCGAAGCACGCCGCCGGCGGCACGCATGTCAACATATTCCCCGCCGAATGCGCCCGCGCCTTTGACGCCGCTGTCGTCGGCGCCGGCGAAGAGTCCTTTATCCGCATCATCCGGGACTGCCGCGCTAAAAAGCTGAAGAAGATCTACGAACAGGATTACAAAGAAGTGCGCTACGCCGACTACCCCTTCATGCGCAGGCATTATCTGCCGGAAACCGCGGTAGTGAACAACCTGCTTTTTGAGAAGTACGGGCCGTCCATCCGCAGCACCTGCGTCCTGTTTTCGCGCGGCTGCGTCTTTAAGTGCAAATTCTGCGTCAGCAATCTCCCCAACTGGATCCAACGGCGGACCCTGGACTCGATCGCCGAGGAAATAGCGTACCTGAAGAAGGAATACAGCATACAGGCGGTAAACCTGAAGGACGAAGTGTGCCTTCCCATGGACCGCAAGACGGCGCCGGATTTTTACGCGCTGCTCAAGCGCGCCGGGATCATGTGGCGCGGGCAGACCACCGTCTTCGGCGCGGACGAAGAGACGCTGAGAATGGCCCGCGGATCGGGCTGCGTGGAGCTTGCCGTCGGGATCGAGAGCGCCTCGCAGCAAGTGCTGGATATAGTCGGGAAGAACATAAAAGTCGAACAGGTCAAACCTTTTATCGCGAACTGCAGGAAATTAGGGATAAAGGTCAAGATGTGCCTGGTCCTGGGGCTGCCGGGAGAACCCCGGAACATCGTAGAACTCACCAAGTCCTTCATCAAGGACGCCAAACCGGACTACGTGAGCGTATCGGGGCTGGACCCGGTCCCCGGCAGCGAGATATTCAGGAACAAGGATCATTACGGCATTAAGTATATCGACCAGAACTGGGCCACGCATGCCCATCTCCTGTACCGCTTTTCCAACGAGGAAGAGGTCGGTATCCCCTACGAATACGCCCCGACCAACCGCTGGGGAAAGACTTTTACCCGCAAGCAGATCATCGGGAACATCCGGGACCTGCAATCGTGGCTGCGTAAGCGCAAGATGACCTATTAGAGAGGCCCATGACGGATCTTTTTATACCAAAAAACGTGCTGGCCCTTTACCCCATGGACGAGCTGGGGTACGCCAAACGCTATGACGTGCTGAAAACATGCTTTAAGTCGTTTTACCTCCTGAATTACGCGGCCCGCTCCCACGAGAACGGGATAAAGAACACCGAACGGGAAATAACGGACATTATCGCCGGCAAGAAGATCGACATAGTTCTGTTCTGCCCCTTCGCCAGCGATCATCAGCTGTCGCCGGAGTTCATTAATTCTCTCAGGAAAACGGCCAAGGTGGCGTACTGGTTCGTGGATGACGGCGCGTATTTTGAAGTCTACAGCCGGTATTACGCCCAGGCCGCCGACCTGGTGATAACCACCGACTCGCTCGCCGTTTCCGCCTACAAAAGGCTCGGCGTTCCCGCCATCCTCTGCATGGAGACCGTAGCGAACAACACACTCGTCCCTATCAGCGCCGAAAAGGACATCGATGTCTGCTTCATCGGCGACATGACGAAGCGGGGCAGGGGAAAATATATAGACTTCCTCAGAAAAAACGGGACAAACGTGGTCGTATACGGCGAGGGTTCGCCGAACGGGCGCCTCCCGTACGAGCAGATCTCGGAATACTTCTGCAGGAGCAAGATCAACCTGAATTTCACCCAATTGGGAGAGCTGGACTGGATAAACCGCGAGGAGCCCCTGCTTAACCGGGTAAGACAGCCCAACGGCCGATATACGGCTATCGCGCTCACCCGCTCATTCTGCCTGTGCGAATACGCCCCGGGACAGGAGTACGTGTTCGACATCGGCAAGGAAATAGACGTTTTCCGCGACGAGGCCGGCCTGCTCGAGAAGGTCAGGTATTATCTTTCCAATTCCGCCAGGAGAGAGAAGATAGCGGCGGCCGCGTACGAGCGCGCCATGGCGAATTACCGGCCGGACATCTACGCGCCGAAGCTGGCGCGGGAAATGACGGAAGCGCTTTACGGCAAAGACGGAACGAACCCCTATACGCCCGAGGTTTATTTAAGCCCCGCCTTCAGGGCCCGCACGATAAACAGCCTGACATTTTCCATGTTCATAATGCTGAAGAACTTCAAGCTGAAATACGCCCTTGAGACCTTTTTCCGTTTATTCCGGTACGGCCCGGTCGTTTTTTTTACCGGCTTTTGCGGCGGCGCGGCCAGGGCGTTCCGGAACGTAGCCGGCAAAGCGGCCAGGTACGGACAGCCTTGAACCGGGCCCGGCGGCATATCATCCAATGAGCTCTGAAAAGACCAGATTACTCCTGTTAAACACTCCCCCCGGCGTCGCGAGCACCCAGGCGACCCCGGCCGGCATTTCGCGCGTCATAGAAGGAGTGGACCGGACCCTTGATATCCAGATCTCATTTCTGGACCTGGACCTGCTGAAGCTGCCGCACGAGGAGATAGAACGCAGGATCGTCAAGCACGACCCGAGGATCCTCGCCTTCAGCGCCTGCCTGACCCACTCGTATTCTTTCGTAAAAAAACTTTCGCTCGGGATCAAAAAAGCCCTCCCGCAGACCATCCAGGTCCTGGGCGGCCAGATGGCCGTCGTTTCGAACATACTTTTGCAGAAGACCGCGATAGATTTCTGCGTTGCCGGGGAATCCGAGCCCATCTTCAGCAATTTGTTAAGAAGGCTGCGCGAAAAGAACTTCGACCCGGCCGACAAAAGCGCGTTCAAAGACATACGCGGTCTCGCTTTCATGCTGGACGGCGTTCCCTATTTCACGGGATACGAGAACGACTGCCTCAACGAGGTCCGCCAGACCAACTACGAGATACTCGCCGAGCACACCGATCCGGAGCATTATCTTCAGCTGATAGCCGGTGAGTTCCATACCGCCAGAATGGCGGAAAAAGACCTCCGGTATTTTTACAGCACGCTGTTCCCGGAAAACCGCGCCAAACGCATGGCGACGGTGTATGCCAGCAAGGGCTGCGTCAACCGGTGCACTTTTTGCCATCGATTCTATCCGGGTTATAAAGTTCTGGAGCCGGGCGACGTCATAAGCCATATCGAACAGCTGAGAACTAAACACGATGTCGGCTTCGTCCTGTTCGGCGACGAGAATTTCGGCACGCATAAGGAAAAGACCGCCGAGATAGTGGCCTATCTGCGCAGGAACCGGGTGAACTGGGCCGCCTGCGGCAAGGCCAAAACGATAGATCTGGAGACCATGCGGTCCTGGAAAGAGGCGGGCTGCGTCGGAGTCGCGCTTGGCACCGAATCCGGCTCGCAGCGGATGCTGGACGTGATGGAAAAACGCACGACCATGGACGAGAACATCAACGCCCTGCGCGTCTTTAACGAATGCGGAATGTCTTTCGGCATCGCCATCGTTCTCGGCATGCCGGGCGAGTCGGACGCGACCGTGGAGGAAAGCATCAAAAATCTCGGGACCGTTATCCCGAACAACGTAGCCGCGGCCTATGAGATAGGCGTTAACTGGTTCCAGGCGATCCCCGGAACCCCGGGCTACGAGTTCGCGAGGGGCACCGGCTTGATCGGAGAGTCTCTGGACGAGGAAGAACGGTACCTGGAGAGCCTGTACGGCGTGGACGCCAACAACATAAAACATTATCTGAACTTTACGGATAATGAGAAGGAAGAGATAGCTTACTGGAAAGAGTACATCACCCTCGAACTGACCGCGCTGTATATCAAAAAGCACGGGATATTGCCGGTATTAAGGGCGAAAACAGGCAGGCGGTACAAGGCGGCGGGACTGTACATGCTGGTTCCCCGGTCCGTCAGGAAGGTAGTACTTAAATATCTGGTGATGATGCGGGAATTCGGACCGCTTTCCCCTCTTTTACTGGCCCTGAAAAAACTGAAACACAAAAAAGAACCCCGGTTTTCCGGCATTAACCGCTCCCTTCGTAAGATCGTTGAGGAAATGCCGCAGAAGATCCGGCCGGACGATATCCACACCTATATCCTGAGAAAAGGCCGGTAACGGTCTATTCCTTTTCACGTATCAGGTGAGAGCGCTTGATATCGGGACCCCAGAAACAGATGGTCGAATGGCACTGGAAGCATTCCGGGACGGGTTTCTCTTTGCTGGAAGGGCTGCAGGTCCTGCGGATGGCGATATACGCCGGGTTGTTCCAGAACTGCTGCACGTTCTCCTTCAGCAGGTTACCGAAATTATATCCCCCCGACTTGACCTTTTTCCGGAACCATTCCTCGCCGCCGGTGCAGGGATAAATATCCCCGTCCCAGTCGACCAGTACCAGGTCCCAGGGCTGGCAGCAGGCGGTCGGCTTGGGCTGGAACAGCCTCTTGCTGAATAGCGGTTCACTGGAGAATTCCACTCCCAATTCTCCGGCGAGCTTCCTCGAACGGAGCATGACGGCGTTGTAATGCGCCTGGTCGAAGAACAGGGATTGTTCCTCTTTAAGCGCCCCGCCCCCGCCCTGGAGCTTGTGCTGAAAGAAACGCCAGAAATAGACCCGCACGGCGGCGACGCCCAGCTCCGCCGCTTTTTGCACCAGGGCGGGGATCTCGTCGATGTTGAGCGTTGAAACGGCCGGTTCGAATATTATGGATGTTTTCTTTTCTTCCCGGTCGAGGTATTTCTTCAGGAGGGCGGCGCCTTCGAACACCGCCTGCGAATCGCTTCTCTGCAGGATCTTGTCGTTGGTGGCGGGCAGACCGTGCACCGAGATCTCGACCCTGGCGATATCCAGCGCGGCAAGCTCTTCGGCGTATTTCCCGAGCAGCACCCCGTTCGTCCTGAGGATGACGTCGATCCACGGGAACTTGTCGTTGATGTAGCGGATAATGGGCAGCAGGTCCGCGGCCAGCAGAGGCTCCCCGCCGCCGGACAAATGGAATTCCTTTACGCCGGGCGTGACGATGTGCGAAGCCATGACCTTGAATTTATCGAGGGTGATCTCGCTCTTGTGGGCCGGGTCGAAGCGCTGATTGCAGAAAAGACAGCGCGCGTTGCAGAAGTTCGTCATCAGGAAATGATAATACGCGGGAGGAACGAAGCTGGTGAAGGTCTCCGCGGGACGCCACGGGTTGCGCGCTCTCGCCCTTCTGAACAGGCCCCTGAACTTGCGCCGCAGGAAGCGGACCGGCTTCAGCAGCCAGGTCCCCAGGCGGTACTCGTACGAGTTCTGCAGAAGCGTTTTTTCCGCGTACAGGTTTATCGGGTCGAAGAACCGGCCGGCGTACAGGGCAAGATGGTTGCGGAAGATCTTGAGGCGCGCCTTTTCAAAGGCCTTTTCATTTATCGTCTGCAGCATCGAACCGGGCCTGAGCCTGTAAAAGAAATACGTGCCGGGAAGCTTATGCGCCCGGCCGCCGTTCTCCAGCAGGGAAAGCCAGAAATCCCAATCCTCGAAAGCTTTCAGATCAGTATCGTAACCCCGGGTCTTATCGTAATCCCGCCGGCGGAACAGCGCCGTGCAGAAGATCACGTTATTTATCATCAGGTTCCGCATCGAGAACGGGGGATGCTTCCACGGGCCGCTTTGCGCCCCGAAACGCTCGGCCTCGCAGTAGACTATCTTCACATCATCGTCCGCGTCGAGCACCCCGGCCGCCTCTTCCAGGTAGCGCGGCCCTATCTTATCATCGGCGTCCAGAGGCAGGATGTATTCCCCGCGCGAAGCCCGTATCCCGGCGTTCCTGGCCCCGGCCAGCCCCTGGTGTTCTATGCGTATGACCCGGACCCCGGGCCGGTCGAGCCCCTTCAATAAAGAGAGCGTGGCCTCTTCGGTGGAGCCGTCATCGACCACTACTACCTCGAGATCCTTCAGGGTCTGGGCGAACACGCTGTCCAGGGCTTCCCCGAGGAAATCGCCATGGTCGTAGCAGGGGATGATGACCGAAACTTTCGATTTTTTCTCCCGGTCCTGCGCGCCCGGTTCATTTTTCGGATGCATAAAATTATTTGATCGGACCGACGTTATTTCTGGCCCGCCGATAAGGGCCAGATACGGGAATTCCTGTTCTTCTGTTTCTTAACGAGATCTATAAGCCTGTTCCCCAGCGCTTCCCCGAAGATCGTCCTTAAGCCGGCCTTTACGAGGTTCTTGCCGCCCGCCCCCGGCGCGACGGAATCCGCGAGCTTCAGGAGTTCATTGTAATCTATCCCCTTTATTTTCGGGGACATTTTGGACCTGTCGAAATCGCTGTAGTCCGTGATGGTGAGCAGGCCGTGCTCTTTGCAGTATTCGTAAAGCCCGGTTCCGGGGTAAGGCGTGAAGAAAGTGAGCACCGGCCGCTCGAGCTCCATGGTCTTTATCATGCGGATGGTATCTTCGGCCTCTCCCCGCGTCTCGGTAGGCAGCCCTATTATGAACATCCCCTGTACTTCGAGGCCGTGTCCTTTCAGGATCCTGTAGGACTCGTAGTTCTGCTCCACCGTGGTCCCTTTCTTGATCAGGTCCAGGATGCGCTGGTTCCCGCTTTCAAACCCCACGTGCACGGCTTTAAGCCCCGCGTCCTTCATTTCCCCTATCAGTTCCGGGTGGGCGCAGACATGGTCGGCCCTCACCTGGCACACCCAGGGCTGGGTAAAACCGTTCAGCTTATATTCCCGGCAAAAGTCCCTGACCCATTTCCTGTCGGCCGTAAAACAGTCGTCATGGATCATCAGGCTCCGGAAATCATATTTTTCCCGGAGGACCTTCAGCTCGCCGATAACATGGCCGACCGACCGCTTGCGCACATGCGCTCCGAAGACTATATTTTCGGCCGGCTGGCAGAACGTGCATTTATAGGGACAGCCGCGCGAGGCGATGATGGTCACGAACGGCACCGGGAGATCTTTAAAGACCGGGGCCTCCTGCGTCGCGAACAGGTCCCTGTCGGCGAAGGGCAGGGCGTCCAGCTCCGGCCGCTTTCCCTGTATGATCCTCGGTTCTTTTTTGCCGGCGGCGGCGGAGTCGAGCAGTTCGGGGAAGGAGATCTCGCCCTCCCCGGTCACTATATGGTCGAAGCAGTCGTGAGAAGCAACTTCTTCCGTCATCAAAGTGGCGTGAATTCCGCCTATCACCACGGTCACGTCCGGCAGCAGGCTTTTCGCGACCTCGGCGGCCCTGAGGGCGACGGGATAGTAAAGGGTCGTGGCGGTTATGCCTATAACGCGCGGCTTGGAGTCGGCGAGCTTTTTGCGGTAATCGTCCCAGCCGTTCAGTCTGCGGAAATCTATAAGCGCGGATTCATGGCCGCGCTGTTTTATGGCGGCGCTCAGCAGGCACAGGCCGGGGCCTATCCACCCGTCCTCCGCTTCGTTGAAATATCCGGGATAAACGAACGTTACTTTCATGAACTTTCCCTGTATTAACGGTAAAAACCGGCAATTCCCCGCTTCCGTACGCGCCGTATCTAAAGGCCTATGATACTAAAAAGGGCGGCTTTGACGCCAAGAGCGGAGCCCTCCCGGGCGGGCGCGGGCCGCCGGGCCCGGATTTAGACTTATCACCTGCTATTTTGTATCATACTCATTGGCGCGCGGTTTCCGTTCAAAAAGGACTTTTCACGACGGGCGGCGTCATTTATTTCCAAGTATGACCTATAAACGGATCCTGCTGATAAATATAATCGCCCACGAGGACTCCCGCCCGGTGACCCAGGCCGTTCTGCGCGCCGGCCTCGGCTACCTGGCCCAGGCGCTGAAGGACCGCGGCGTGGAATACGCCGTTCTCGATATGGGCCTGGGTTATCCGCAGGAAAGGATCGGTGAGGCGGCCGGGACCTTCAAACCCGACCTCATAGCCGTGACCCTCTTCACCTACCGCTATACGCAGGCCTATGAGCGCCTGCGCGCCCTGAGATCCGAGTTTCCCTCCATCCCTATCGTTTGCGGCGGGCCGCACGTTTCCACTTTCCAGGAAAAGGTCCTGGAGGAATGCGAAGCCGTGGATTTCGCCCTGATGCGGGAAGCCGAGGAGACCCTGCCCGGCCTTTGCGGCGGAGCGGCCCCGAAGGACATTCCCGGCCTTCTCTACCGGGAAAACGGTTCGGTCCGGCGCTCCGGCGCCGCCTACTGCCCCCCGGACATAGATAAACTGTCCTTTCCGCGCTACTCCGGCTTCGAACTGGAACACTATCCGGCCCGCAATACGCCGGCCGCGGAACGGATGATCCCCATAGTCACATCCCGCGGCTGCCCTTATGAGTGCGTCTACTGCCCGGTCCAAACGACCATAGGTAAACGCTTCAGGCCGCGCCAGGTCGCCGGCGTGATCGCGGAATTCGTCCATTGGCACCGGGCCGGCTACCGCACTTTCTCCATCATCGACGACAATTTCACTCTCATCCGCGAGCGCGTGGTGGAATTCTGCGCGGCCCTCAAGCGGGAGAACCTGGCCGGGATCTCTATCAGCCTGCCCAACGGCATCCGCGCTGACAAGGTGGACCGGGAACTGCTGGAACTTATGCGCGCTTCCGGCTTCCGGCATCTCGGCATCGGAGTGGAATCGGGCAACGACGCCGTCCTGGCCGGCCTGAAGAAGAGCGAGACCATCGCGACCATCGGAAAGGCCGTGGACGAAGCCTGCCGCGCCGGTTTTTCCGTGGACCTGTTCTTTTTGGTCGGCTCCCCCGGCGAGACCGCGCGCGAAGTGGAAGATTCCATCGCCTTCGTGAGGGAACATCCGGTGGACAAGGTTTTTTTCTTCAATCTGATACCGTATCCCGGCACCGAGCTGTTCGGCTGGGTCAAGGAACACGGCCGCCTGCTCTACCCGCCCGAACACTACCTCACCCATATTTCCTCTTCCATGGACACGCCGGTATTCGAGACGCCGGAGTTCCCCGCCGCCGAGCGGCTGCGGGCCCTGCGCCGGGCCCGGCGCGAGGTCGGCCTGACCCGGGTGCGCTATTATGAGCGCGTCCTCCGCGGCCGCAGCTGGCCGGGCTTGCTGGCCTCCGCCGCCGCCAGGATCTACGGCTTCGAATTCCTGCAAAGACTGATGAACGACGTGCCGGCGCTTAAGGCGCTGAAATCACGCTGGAGGGACCGGTGAACGAACCCTTTTTTTCCATAATCCTGCCGACCTATAACCGCGCGCGTATGGCGCGCACGGCGCTAAGGACCGTCCAGTGGCAAACCTCCGGGGATTGGGAATGCTGGATAGTCGACGATGGGTCCACCGACGACACTCAAAGCGTCCTGGCGGAGTTCCGCGCCGATGCCCGCTTCCGCTTCATCACCAGGAAGGAAAACAAGGGCATGAACGCCTCACGCAACGAAGCCATCTCTCAGGCCAAAGGGCGCTTCATCACTTTCCTTGATTCCGACGACCTTTGGCTGCCGCGGCGCCTGGAGGCCTTCCGCGCCCGCGCCGAGCGCGATCCGGGGGCGGGCTTTCTGTTCTCTAACGCCTACGTCTGGCGTTTCGACAGGATGCTCGGCCTCCTGTTCGATCCGGCAAGGGCCATTCCGGAGGGCGTCGTCCCCGGCCAATACGGGGTCGGGGACCGCGAGCTCCCCTATGTCACCACGAATCTCGCGCTGCGGCGCGATTTTTTCGACAAGTACGGACTCTTCCGCACCGAGATGAAAACCCTGGACACCGAACTCTTCACGCGGTTCCTGGCGCACGGGCTCCCCGTCGCCGCGATACGCGAGCCGCTCTCTGTGCGCCGCATCCACAGCGCCCAGCTGACGGACAGGGCGTTCGAGAACTTCGAGGAGAACATGCAGGCGCTGGGCTCCAGCGGCGCCTCCCCGGAAGTCCGCAATGAGATCCGCCTGCGCATAGCCCATGAAACGGCCGGTTATATGGTCAAGGCAGGGCAGCCGCGCGAAGCGCGCGAATTGCTGACCAGGGAATTCGGCAAAGATGCCCGCCCCGCTCTTCTGTACGCCGCTGCTTTTGTTCCGGCATGGGCGCTCAACGCGGCGCGGGCGCTGCGCCGCGCCTGGCTGGTCGCGCGGCACCATCCGGCATGGGCTCCCGGGGCTCTGAGGGAGATCTCCCGCCTCATCGAACCCCTTTTGAAAGAAGAACGCGCCGATAAAAAATAAGCGTCTTTACCCCGAGAGCCCGGCCGGACGGCCGCGACAAATATGAAGAGACCTTCCCTTGCGGCAGCGATCACGGCCGGCCTGCTGGCCGCCGCTTTGTATACACACGTCGGACGCCCGATCGCGCCCGCGAAACAGGCAGGCGTACAACAGGCGGCGCAGACGCCCGCCGCTCCAGCCCCGGCGCTCGCCGCCAGGCAGGGATTCGGTTTCGAGATACAGGGCGCGCCGATGTTCGTCAACAGGACCCGCGAAGCCCTCGCCCTCCTGGAGGGTTCCACGACCTTCACCCAGGTGGCGCGCTACATAGCGGTGATAAAACAAGCCGAACACAGCGGCATGCGCGCCTACGACGAACGTCCCACGTACGAGGTGGGCTTCCGCACCTGGGATTATTCGGCGTCCTGGTACGCCGGCACTATCGCTCATGACGGCTATCATTCCCTGCTCTACCACGAAGCGAAAGGCGCAGGCCAGGCCCAGCCTCCCGACCTCGCCTGGACCGGGACCGACGCCGAGCGCAAATGCCTGGATTTCCAGGCCAGGGTCCTCGACGAAATAAAAGCCGACCCCTCCCTGATAAAATATGTGCGGGACCAGACGGTAAACCCGACCTATCAGAACGTGGAATACAGCAAGCGCAACTGGTAACCGCGCGCCTGAAGAACAAAATGACGGAAAAGCCGCGGCCGCCCGCGGCTTTTCAGTTCCCCGGATCTATTTTAAACTTATCTTCCCGGTCCGCCTGAGCGCCTCGTAAAGGACGATGCCGGCGGAAGTGGAGAGGTTGATGGAACGGATATGGTCCGACCACATCGGGATGCGGTAAAGTCTGTCGGAGTATTTTTCGTACATCGGCTCGGGCAACCCCGCACCCTCACTGCCGAATATAAGGCAGGAATCGTTCGTGTACGGGGCCTCCCAGTAGGAGGCCTTGCCGCGGGTGGAAAGGAAAATGAGCGAGGGATCGGGCCCCAGCGTCTTTAAAAAATTATCGAAGCTGTCATGTACGGAATATTTTAGGTACTGCCAGTAATCCAGCCCGGACCGGCGGATCTCTTTGGAGTTTATCTCGAAGCCCATTTTACCGACGAAGACAAGCTCGGCGCCGGCGGCCACGCAGGTCCGGCCGACATTTCCGGCGTTCCAGGGGATATCGGGATTTATCAGGACTATTTTCACAATTTAAAATCGTCGGCGAATTCTTTATGCCATAGTTCCAGCATCAGGAGGGTCCACAGGCGGTAGCCGTGGTCGCGCGTACGGGTCTGGTGCTCGTCCCACAGTTTGAAGAGGTGTTCCTTGTTGAAATAGCCGCGGCCCAGCGCCTTTTGCGAAAGGCAGGTCTCGGCCCAGTAGTCCTTCAGCTCGCCCCTGAACCAGGCGCCCAGCGGTATGCCGAAACCCATCTTCCCGCGTTTATAGATCCTCTCGG
>Ga0334722_10000877_pt1 | contig 41053 bp, 33 predicted proteins | sample C3_bottom_MG_FD_207210 | JGI IMG/M metagenome (GOLD analysis project Ga0334722, IMG submission 207210) | Sediment microbial communities from Yellowstone Lake, YNP, Wyoming, USA - C3_bottom | ecosystem: Environmental > Aquatic > Freshwater > Lake > Sediment | place: USA: Wyoming | collected...
GCGCGGGCGCCAAGCTCGTCGGCGGGTTGCTGAGTCCGCGCGGCATGAGAATCGGTCCGGACGGCATGATCTACATCGCGGAGGCCGGCACGGGCGGCGACAACATTGTCGGTCCCGCCGGCCACCAGTACCACAGCGGCCTCACCGGCCGCATTTCGAAGGTGGATCCCGCTGCCGGCACGCGGACGACGATAGCAGACAAGCTGCCGTCGTCCACCCGAGCCGACGAAGGCACCAGCGGCCCGGCCGATGTCGCGTTCATCGCCAGCCAACTCTACTACCTGCAGTCGGAGGCCGGCACGCAGTTCGGCTTCCCGTCGGACCCCAGCGGCGTCTACAAGGTGAACGCGAACGGCACCGTGACGCTCGTCGCCGACATCGGCGCGTTCAACAGAGCCAACCCCGTCAACGACGTCACGAGCGGCGTGCAGAAGGACGTCAGTCCCGACGGTGTCCCCTATTCGATGACGGTGCGTGACGGCGCGTTCTACGTCGTCGACGGCAACCAGAACCAGATCATGGAGATCACGACCTCCGGCGCGATCAGCCGCCTGAACGAGTTCCCGGGCCACCCGGTAACCACCGGCACCACGTACAGCGACGCCGGTCCCTTCTACGTCGCCGCGTTCGGCCAGACCCCCTACGCGCCGGCCGGCGGCAAGGTCTACCAGGTGGGCGTGCCGACCGGCACCTGGGCTGCGGTCGCCAGCGGCTTCAGCGCGCTGACCGATGCCGAATTCGGCCTCGGCGGCAAGCTCTACGCCCTGCAATTCGGCGAACAGGCGAGCGACCCGAACGGCCCGCCGCTGACCCTCAGCTCGGGAAAGATCCTCGGCGTTGATCTCTCGACCGGCAAGCTGACGCCGCTCGTGAACGGCCTGACGTTCCCGACGGCGCTGATCTTCTCCGGTGACACGGCCTACGTCGCCAACGGCGGCCTGAGCATCCCGGGCCTGATCGATGGTGAGATCTGGAAGATCACCGGCTTCTCGGCGATCCCGCCGATCACGCTGGCGCCGACAGCGATCTCCGCCACGCCGACAGCCACGCCGAAGGCGGGCGTCGGCATCACCGCGCCCAACACCGGCACCGGCGGCGCGGCCGGCGGCGGCGACGACGGCTGGCTGGCGCCGATGCTGGCGCTCTCGGCGGCCGGCGTGGCCGTCGTGTTCGCCGCGACTCGCATGATCTGGAAGCGAAACAACTAGCTTCCAACATCCCTGTAATAGTGTGAACGGGGGACGGATGCGGATCCGTCCCCCTTCCGCGTTGCCCGCCATCTGCTGACCGCCACACAGCCCACGTGCTCTGTGCTACGCCCGTAGCGGGCGCCGGCGACGAGGTGCGCGTGACCACCGAAGGCGTAGGGATGATCTCGTCCGTCTACGTCGCGCAGGTGCGCGCGCTCATCGCGAAGCTCTCCGCGGCGTGAGACGATGGCGATGCCACGCGTGCGTCAATCGTGGCATGCCGACGAAAAAGTGTAGGAAACGAATAGGGACAGGACCCTCGTGTCGCCGTTAGACTCGTGGTGGCCACAAGACACGACACGGAGCCGCACGAGATGAAGAGCCGTTACGCCGAAGCGCTTACGCATCGCGAACAAGAAGTCATCGAGCTCCTCTCAGCCGGGCGCACCAATGAGGAGATCGCACGCCAGCTGGGGATCAGCCTCGCTGGCGTCAAGTACCACGTGTCCGGAATCTTCCGGCGTCTCAGAGTCAAGAACCGGCACGAGGCCGCTTCGCTCCACCTGGGCACCGAGGGCGGCGTGCTTACGCCCCGTGAACAAGAAGTCATCGAGCTCCTCTCGACCGGGCTCACCAACGAGGAGATCGCGCGCCAGTTAGGCATCAGCCTCGATGGCGTCAAGTACCACGTGTCCGAGATCCTCCGGCGTCTCGACGTTGAGAGCCGGCGCGAGGCGGCTTCGCTTCATCTACGCACCGAACGCAGCGGCAGGCTTGCCACGTGGGCGCCGGTGATGTTCTTGCGCAAGCTGCCGTTCGCCTGGCCTGCGAAGGCCGCGGCCGGCGCCGTACTCGCAGCCACCGCGGTCGGTATCGTGGTACTCGCCTGGGGCGTCCTGTCGACGTCGACCGACACGCTGACCACGCCCGGCTGCAGCGGCGAGCAGAGCGCCGGCAGCGCGCCGAACTGTGCGCCTGGCGTGACGCAGGCCGCTACCGGGGCGGGCCCCATCACCGCGATCAGCGCAGGCATGTTCCACAGCTGCGCGCTGCGGGGCGGCGGCGTCTGGTGCTGGGGCGGCTACTTCGACAGCGACGGCGTTTCGCCCGACACCGGTCCTCTCGCAGTGCCGGGGCTGACAAGCGGCGTCAGCGCGATCAGCTCGGGCATCGACAGCTGCGCGCTCCAGCACGGCGGCGTCTGGTGCTGGGGCGCGTACCCCGACCGTAACGGTAACCTCACGGTGGGCGTGCCGGTGGAGATCGCAGGGTTGACGAGCGGCGTCAGCGCGATCAGCTCGGGCGGCGGCACCACCTGCGCACTGAAGGACGGCGGCGTCTGGTGCTGGAAGCAGATCCTCTACGGCGGCGCGTCGACTGGGGTACGGTTTTCGGCGCCGTCGAAGGTGCCCGGACTCGAAAGCGGCGTCACGGCGATCAGCGCGGCGCAGGATCACAACTGCGCGTTGAAGGACGGCGGCGTCTGGTGCTGGGGGCAGAGCCAGATCGTTGCCGGTGGGCAGTCGACCGGCGTAAGGACTTCGCCGCCGGTCTCGGTCCCGGGGCTGGCGAGCGGCGTCACGGCGGTGAGCGCGGGTGACGTCTACTCCTGCGCGCTGAAGGACGATGGTGTGTGGTGCTGGAGCAGCGTCACCCCCGAGCCGGTCGCTGTGCCCGGGCTGACGAGCGGCGTCAGCGCGATCAGCGGCAGCTGCGCGCTCAAGGGCGATGCGGTCGTGTGTTGGGTCGGCGGCGGCGACATGCCTCTGGACGTGCCTCGGGTGGTGCCCGGGCTGGCGGGCGGCGTCACGGCGATCAACGGGACGTGCGCGCTCAAGGACGGCGGCGTCTGGTGCTGGGGCGACAACGGACAGCACAGCTACGGCACGGCTGCCCCGCCATTGAACGTTGCGCCGGTGGCGGTGTCCGGGCTGACGAGCGCTGTGAGCGCAATCAGCGCGGGCGAAAATCACATCTGCGCCCTCAAGGGCGGCGGCGTCTGGTGCTGGGGTCGCAATCATGACGGCCAGCTCGGCAACAACGACACGACCGATAGCCCCGTGCCCGTGGCCGTGCCGGGACTGGCTGGCGGCGTCAGCGCGATCAGCGCCAGGGCAGACTACAGCTGCGCGCTGAAGGACGACGGCGCCTGGTGTTGGGGCTGGAATTCCGACGGCCTGCTCGGGAACAACACGCCGTTGGGTAGCCACGTGCCGGTTGCCGTGCCGCAGATGCCGGGCGAGGTGAGCGCCATCGGTCCTCAAGACGGACGCTGCGAACTCAAGGAGGGCGGCGTCTCGTGCTGGCGCTCGTCCGAAGACGACGCCCTCGTGCGCTGGCCCGTGCCGGGGCTTGAGAGCGGCGTTGTAGCCATCAGCGCCAGGCGGCCGCAGGACTGCGCACTGAAGGACGGCGGCGTCTGGTGCTGGGCCTATCAGTCGGACCCGACGGACCCCAGGGTGCCCGTACAGGTACGCGGACTGGAAGGCGGCGTCAGCGCGCTCAGCGGCCCGTGTGCGCTGAAGGACGGCGGCGTCTGGTGCTGGGGCGACAACAGCTACGGTGAACTCGGAAACAACAGCGCGCCCGACAGCCCCTTTCCGGTGGCGGTGCAATTCCCTCCGTGAGCGCCGGCGACATCGCAAGGGAGCCCTGACGGCAAGACGCTGCCTTCGCAGACTTCGACTGACTCCGCTGACCGCCGCACACCGGACGTGCTCGCCAGGTGCCGCGGCGGGTGCTGGCGATCGTCGCTGCGGGCGCGTAGGCGCGGCAGGCATGGATCACCTGGTGCGTCTTCGTCCACAAACCCGCTCGGGATTTGCAGGCACCCTCCCTTTGTGGCTGAGACCATCGATCCGCGAACCTGTCCGGATGTGGACGAATCGCCGTCGCAGCTAAGCCTTCGCTGATCCCGCATTCGCTATAGTGCCCGCATGGACGACATCCTCGCGCGCCTGCACGTCACGGAGGACCAGATCGCCGCGTTCTGCCGCAAGTGGAAGATCGAGCGCCTCGAGCTGTTCGGCTCGGCCCTCCGCGACGACTTCGACGAGCAGAGCGACGTCGATGTGCTCGTGACGTTTGACGACGACCGCCAGGTCGGTCTACGAGAACTGCTCGACATGGAGGAGGAACTGCAACAGCTCTTCGCCCGCAAGGTTGACCTCATCAAGCGACACCTTGTCGAAGAGAGTCCAAACTGGATTCGACGGGCAAGCATCCTCGACTCCGCCCGTCTCGTCTATGCGGCGTCCTGACGATGCGCTGTTCCTCGACATGCTTGTGCATGCCCGGCGGGTGGCCGCAAAGGTGTCCGGCGTTTCGCGGTCGAACTTCGATGCGAATGACGATCTCCAGCTCGCGTTGGTGTATCTGATCCAGGTGATCGGCGAGGCGGCGAGCCGCGACGCGACAACAGCGCGAAGCGCATCCGGACGTACCGTGGCGGGACATCACCGGCATGCGCCACGTCGTCGTGCATGACTATTTCCGTATCGATCTTGATGTTGTGTGGGACACAGCTAACCATGGCGTCCCCGATCTCATCGTGGCGCTCGAACGCATCGTTCCGTCTCCGGAGCCGTAAGACGAACGGTGACACTCCCTGGCGCCGCGCCGGAGGGCATGCGAGCGTGGCGCGCGGGGCGCCGCCCACACCGAGATGAGTCCTGCCGTCCCCGTCGCTGTTCCCTGCTGTTCAACGTGATTCTGTCTTTCATGGTGTGACAGAATCACTGGGCAAGCTCACACTGCCCATTAGGGTGTGACAGAATTACTGCCCATCTACACCTGCCGTCCCCGTTGCTTGACCGGCGACCCGCGCCGAATCTACAATGCCCCTACAACTGAATAGCGCTCTTATCCAGAGTGGTGGAGGGATCGGCCCGACGAAACCCGGCAACCCGCGCAGGCGGGTGCCAAATCCGACTCGCGACAGCGAGAGAGATGAGAGAATGACGAAACTTCTCACCACACCATAGAGGCGAGAAGTTTCTTGCTGGCCGAAGAATCCACCGGTTCCCTTGCACCCATCGAGCTCCGCGACGGCGTCGTCCGCATGCTCGACCAGACGCTGCTCCCCGCCGAGGTGCGCTACATCGAGACGGCCGCCTGGCGCGACGTCGAGGTGGCGATCCGCCGACTCGCCGTGCGCGGCGCGCCCCTCATCGGCATCGCCGCCGCCTACGCGCTGGCGCTCGCGGCGCGCGCCGGCGACGACGTCGCGGCGGCCGCTCGCGCCCTGGCCGCGACGCGGCCCACCGCCGTCAACCTGCACTGGGCGCTCGACCGCATGCTCGCCGCGGCGGGCCGCGGCGGCGGCCTCGAGGCCGAAGCGCGCCGCATCCATCAGGAGCAGATCGAGGCCGACCTTCGCATGGGCGAGGCCGGGGCGGCGTTCATCGCCGACGGCGATACGCTGCTCACGCACTGCAACACCGGTGCGCTGGCGACCGGCGGCATCGGCACCGCCCTCGGCGCGGTGACCACGGCGCACCGGCAGGGCAAGCGGCTGCGCGTCTTCGTCGACGAGACGCGGCCGCTGCTGCAGGGCGCGCGCCTGACGGCCTGGGAGCTCGCGCGCGAGGGCATCGCACACGACATCATCGTCGACGCCGCGGCGGCCGGGATGATCGCGCGCGGCCGCATCCGGTCGGTCTTCGTCGGCGCCGACCGCATCGCGGCGAACGGCGACGTGGCGAACAAGGTCGGCACCTACGCGCTCGCGCTCGCCGCGCAGGCCCACGCGGTGCCGTTCTACGTCGTCGCGCCGGTGAGCACGATCGACCCCGCGACCCGCTCCGGCAGCGACATCGACATCGAAGAGCGCAGCGGCGAAGAGGTGCTCTCGCTTGCCTCGAACCGCGTCGCGCCGGAGTCGTCGAGCGCGCTCAACCCCGCGTTCGACGTGACGCCGGCCGCCCTCCTCACCGCGATCGTGACCGAACAGGGCGTCCTGCGTGCGCCGTTCGCGGGCGCGATCGCCGGCGTCACGCGCCCTGCGGCGGTGGCGCGATGACGCGCGCGACGCTCGCCGTCATCGGCGGCTCCGGCTTCTACGACATGCCCGGCGTCGAGGACGTCGACCAGGCACGCATCGGGACGCCGTTCGGCGAAACGTCGGACGCCATCACCATCGGCACGCTCGCCGGCGTGCGCACCGCCTTTCTGCCCCGCCACGGCGTCGGCCACCGCCTGCTGCCGTCGGAGCTGCCGCAGCGCGCGAACATCTGGGCGCTCGCTTCGCTCGGCGTCGAGCATGTGATCTCGGTGAGCGCCGTGGGCAGTCTGCGCGAGGAGATCGCGCCGCTCGATGTCGTCGTACCCGACCAGATCATCGACCGGACGCGCGGCGACCGTCCATCGACGTTCTTCGGCCGCGGCATCGTCGCGCACATCGCGTTCGACCGGCCGTTCTGTTCACGGCTCAGCGCGTCGCTCTACGACGCCGGGTCCGCGGCCGGCCGTGACGGCGCGGACACGCACCGCGGCGGCACGCTCATCGTGATCGAGGGCCCGGCGTTCTCGACGCGCGCCGAGTCCTACCTGTACCGCTCCTGGGGCGCCGACATCATCGGCATGACCGCGCTCCCGGAGGCGAAGCTCGCCCGCGAAGCGGGCATGTGCTACGCCACGCTGGCCTGCGTCACGGACTATGACACCTGGCACGACGACCACGGCGCCGTCTCGGTCGAGATGGTCGTGGCGAACCTGCGGCGCAACGTCGTGCACGCCCGCGCGATCGTCGCGCGCGTGGCCGGCGCGCTGCGCGCGCGCGACTGCCGTTGCGGCGCCGCGCTGGCGGACGCGATCATCACGCCGCTCGACCGCGTGCCGGAGGCGACGAAGCACGACCTGGCGCCGATCCTGGCGCGCACGCACGGCCAGGCGGCGAAGTCGCCGCCGCTGCCGCCCGTGGAGGCGCAGCGATGACCCGCGCGGAGCGCAGCGCGGCCGCATTGGAGCGCCGCGACGAATTCGTCGTGCGGCCGCTCCGCGACCGCCAGCAGATCCGGCGCATCCTGGAGGGTCGCCGGCCCTACGCCGCCTACGCGCTGGGCCAGCTGGAGCCCGTGCTCTTCGGCATGACGGAGTGGTGGCTCTCGAGCGGGCCCCGGAACCAGGCGCTCGTACTGCATGCGCGCGGCGGCCTCGGCAACGCGACCTTCGCAATGGGCGAGGCGGCGGCGCTCGATGCCTTGTTGCGCGTGCATCCCGGCCCGCGTCACACCTTCCTGACCTGCGAGGTGAGCCAGCTCGAAACAATGCGACGGCACTTCACGCTAGACCAGCGCCAGACCATGATCCGCATGCAGGTGACCGCCGCGGAGTTCCGCCGCGCCGGCAGCGAGCCCGTGCGGCGTCTGCACGGCTCCGACGTGCGGGCGATCAACTCGCTGTACCGCTCTGACGGCGTGCCTTCCTTCTATTCCGCACGCCAGATCGAGGAGTCGGTCTACTTCGGCGCCGAGCGCGATGGATACCTGGTCGCCGTCGCCGGCACGCACGTGATCTCGAGCGCCAGCGCGATCGCCGTCGTCGGCAACGTGTACACGCACCCCCGCTACCGCAACCAGCACCTGGCGCAAGCGACGACGGCCGCGGTCACAGAACAGCTGCTCACGTTCTGCCGCGAGGTCGTGCTCAGCGTCGACCCGGCGAACGAGCCCGCCGTCCGCGCGTACGAGCGTCTCGGCTATCGTGAGGTCGCCCGCCTGATCGAGGGCGCGGCGCGGCGGCGCGACGGCATCGGCGCCGCCACGACGCTCCGCCGCCTCCTCGCCCGCATGCGCGGACGCGGCGCCGGCGCCGAGATCGTGAGATGACCGGCCGCGACGGCGGACACCATGGGGCGCGCGCGCGCGCCCGCTGACAGGGAAGGAAAGACCATGACGACGCAGACGATCCCTCATGACGTGAGAGAGACGCGCCTCGCCGAAGAGGGTGTGCGTCGCATCGAGTGGGCCGCGCGCGAGATGCCCGTGATCCGCCAGATCGGCCAGCGCTTCGCGAAGGAGCGGCCGCTGCGCGGCCTGCGCGTCGCCGCCTGTCTCCACGTGACCACGGAGACCGCGAACCTGATGATCGCGTTGCGCGACGGCGGCGCCGAGATTGCCCTCTGCGCGTCGAACCCCCTTAGCACCCAGGATGACGTGGCCGCCGCGCTCGTCGCCGAGTACGGCATCTCAACCTTCGCCATCAAGGGCGAGGACAACGAGACCTACTACCGCCACATCGACGCGGCGCTCGATTCGCGCCCCCGGTGCACGATGGACGACGGCGCAGACCTGGTCGCCCGCCTCCACAGGGACCGCACCGACCTGCTGGCCGGCGTCATCGGCGGCACCGAGGAGACGACGACCGGCGTGGTCCGCCTGCGCGCGCTCGCGGCCGAAGGGCGGCTCAAGTACCCGATCATCGCCGTGAACGAGGCGAACACAAAGCACATGTTCGACAACCGCTACGGCACCGGACAGAGCACGCTCGACGGGATCACCCGCGCCACAAACATCCTCTGGGCCGGCAAGACAGTCGTCGTCGCCGGCTACGGCTGGTGCGGCCGCGGTCTGGCATCGCGCGCGCGCGGCATGGGCGCGCAGGTCGTCGTCACCGAAGTGGACCCGCTGCCGGCGCTCGAAGCCGTGATGGACGGCTTCCGCGTCATGCCGATGGCCGACGCGGCGAAGACCGGCGACATCTTCGTCACACTCACCGGCGACTGCAACGTCATCGACCGCCAGCACATGGAGGCGATGAAGGACGGCGCTATCATCGCCAACTCCGGCCACTTCAACGACGAGATCAACCTCACAGCGCTCGAGTCGATGGCGGAGAGCCGCCGCCAGTCGCGCCCCTTCGTTGAGGAGTTCAAGCTGGAGGACGGGCGCAAGCTGTTCCTCCTGGGCGAGGGGCGGCTGATCAACCTGACGGCCGCCGAGGGGCACCCCGCCAGCGTCATGGACATGAGCTTCGCCAATCAGGCGCTCTGCCTCGAACACCTCGTCAACCACGAGAAGAAGCTGGACGTGGCGGTCTATCCCGTCCCGCCCGAGATCGACGCCGAGATCGCCCGCCTCAAGCTCGCCGCCATGGGCGTGGCCATTGACACGCTGACGGACGAGCAGCAGCGCTACCTCACATCGTGGGAGAGCGGCACGTGATGCGGGGAAGTGAGACGCGAGAAGTGGGAAGTGGGAAGGAGAACGGCGCGACACGCCGCACGATCTCATCCTACCGCGACATCGAAGCGTACCAGCGTTCGATGAAGATCCTGGCGCCGCTTCATCAGCTCATCCGCACGCTACCGAAGGAGGAGCAGTTCGAGCTGGCGAGCCAGATGAGGCGGGCGGCCAAGTCGATCCCGGCGAACATCGGCGAGGGCTACGCGCTGAAGCGCTCGGCGGCGCACTTCAGGTCTCGACTTGACATCGCCCTGGGATCTGCCAACGAGATGGTCATCCACCTCGAGATCGCCGCAGCCATCGGCTATTTCACTCACGACCAGGTCGCGCCGTTCATCGCGGAATATGAGATCATCGGCAAGCAGATCTACAGACTGGCGCAGAACTGGCGCACGTTCGACGGGAAGCGATCGTCGACATGATGATCCCTTCTCACCTCTCACCTCCCGCTTCCCACTTCTCACCCGGTAACAGGAGCACCACATGACCACAACATTCATGAGCGCGGCCGACCTCAGCCTCACGTCCGAGAGCGTGACCGAAGGCCACCCCGACAAGATGTGCGACCAGATCAGCGACGCCGTGCTCGATGCCATCATGCGCGACGACCCCATGGGCCGCGTCGCCTGCGAGACCGCCTGCACGACCGGCCTCGTCGTCGTCCTCGGCGAGATCACCACCCAGACCTACGTCGACATCCCCACGATCGTGCGCGACACGGTCCGCGACATCGGCTACAACAGCCAGCACTACGGCTTCGACTGGGAGACCTGCGGCGTCATGGTCTCGATCAAGGAGCAGTCCGGCGACATTGCCATGGGCGTCGACCGCGCGCTCGAAGCGAAGGAGGGCGCCGGGCTGGGCGATGACCTTGATACCGGCGCCGGCGACCAGGGCATGATGGTCGGCTTCGCCTGCGATGAGACGCCGGAGCACATGCCGCTGACGATCGCCCTGGCGCACCGCCTCTGCCGTCAGCTCGCCGATGTGCGCAAGAGCGGCGCGCTGCCCTACCTGCGTCCGGACGGCAAGTCACAGGTGACAGTCGACTATCAATACGGCAAGCCGCGTGCGATCAACACGGTCGTCATCTCCACGCAGCACGATCCCGACATCTCGAAGGAGGCGCTCCAAAACGACGTGATCGAGCAGGTGATCCGTCCGGTCCTGCCGCCCGAACTGACCAAGGAGCAGCCCCGCATCCTCATCAACCCGACCGGCCGCTTCGTCATCGGCGGGCCGATGGGTGACGCGGGCCTGACGGGACGGAAGATCATCGTGGACACGTACGGCGGCATCGCCCGCCACGGCGGCGGCGCCTTCTCCGGCAAGGACCCGACGAAGGTGGACCGCTCCGCCGCCTACGCCGCGCGCTACGTGGCGAAAAACATCGTGGCGGCGGGGCTGGCGGCGCGCGTCGAGATCCAGCTGTCCTACGCGATCGGCGTTGCACGCCCGACGTCCGTTTCGATCGAGACGTTCGGCACCGGCCGCATCGACGATGCGCGCATCCTCGAGCTGGTGCACAGGCACTTCGACCTGCGGCCCGCGGCGATCATCCGCGACCTCGACCTGCGCCGCCCCATCTACCGCCCGACGGCGGCGTACGGCCACTTCGGCCGCCACGACATCGACGCGCCCTGGGAGCGCACCGACAAGGCGGAGGCGCTCCGCGCCGACGCCGGCGTGAGCGCCGCGGTGAAGTAGGGCGTTGCGCCCTGCCGGGGTGCCGCGCCGTAGTAAGTGCGAGTGCTCGAACTCAATCCGGGACGCGACGCGCTCAAGTACCGCGCCTGTTGAGCGCAGCGAAGCATCTCGCCCAGCTACCGACGGCGCGTCGACCGAAGCCTGCGCCGCACGACCGACCGAGCCGTCGGACACGCGAGCGTCCCGGCAGCTGGCGTCGCAACGTAGCGGCTCGCTACTCGCCTGACCGCGGCCGCAGCCGCAGCACCCGCCGCAAAAGGCTCGCGCGCAGCGCCGACCACGCCGACTCCAGCCGCTCCGCCTCGTCTTCGCTCATCTGCTTCCGGCCGAAGCGGCTGCGCTCGAACGACGCCGCCACGTACGTCGCCGCGCCCGCGTCCGGCACGCTCCGCGCCACGCGCAGCGCGAACTCCCGCGGCGTCTCGCTCGGCCGCGCCCTGAGCTTGCCGAGCGACGCCAGGCGCAGCGTCTTCTCCCACAGCTGGGCCGGCCGCGTCATCCCGCCCATCCCGTACTCCCACGCGAACTTCGCGCCGGCGGCGCCGGCCAGCAGCACGCCGCCCGCCACCGCAAGCAGCGCCAGCGGCAGCCACGATCGCGACCCGCCGCCCGTCGCCCCGGCCGCCGGCACCTCCGGCGGCCCCGTGAGGCCCGCAAAGTCCAGCGCCGGCTCGTCCACGAGGCCCCGCTCGCCGCTGGCCCGCGGCACCGGCGCGTCCGCCGGCGTCCCCGGCCGCTTGATCAGCGGCTGCGAAGGCGTCGGGCTGAACTCCACCCAGCCGATGCCCGGAAAGTACACCTCCGGCCACGCGAACGCCTGCCGCTCCGTCAGGCTGAACGTATCCGACTCGCCGTCCCGGCGCAGCGGGTCCACGACGTACCCCGTCGCGACGCGCGCCGGCACGCCGAGCGTCCGCAGCATCACCGCCATCGCCGACGCGTGGTAGTCGAAGTAGCCGCGCTGCGTATCGAAGAGGAAGAAGTCGACGCTGTCGTGCCCCGCCGGGGTCGATGGCACGTTGTAGTCGACAGGGAAGGTACGCAGGTATTTCTCGATGGCGGCGGCCTGGTCGTAGGGCGTCGTCAGACCGCGTGTCACCTCGCGCGCCTTCACGCCGACGCGGCCGGGCAGGCTCGCGTACAATTCGACGTACCGCGGCTTTACCCAGTCAGGATAATTGGTGCCCGCGGCCTCGAGCTGGTCGATCGAGGCCACGTTCACGCTTCCCGTCACCTGGTACTCGTCGCCGTTGCGCAGGTGGTCGCCCGGCTTCAGGCCCTGCACGTCTTGCGGCGCGGCGCCGATGCGCACCTCGGCGTCGCGGCTGGCCTCGACCGGCTGGCCGACACTGAACAGCGCGCCATTATTGCCGCCTTCCACCTTGATGTTGATTGTGACCTCCCGGCGCGTTCCCGGAGTCGTCGCGTCAGTCGACTCCGTGCGCGTGCCCGACGGCAACGCCACATCACCCGTGACATTCACCTTCCACCCGTCCGGCGTGTACTCGTCGAACGACTGGGCGCGCAGGAACGCCGCCATCTCCGGTGTCAGCTTCACATCTACGGTCACGGCGTCCTTGCCGCTGAGCGAGATCTTGCCCTGGAACGGCAGTGTGTCCTCGAGGTTGTGGATCGTGATCGGCTTCTTGGCGTTGACGGACACGAACACCCGCGCCAGCGGCGCCAGGTGACGCGTGTACGGCGACGTGAAGTCCTGCCACCGCTGGTTGGCCGACTCGGACCGGTCGGCGAGCGGCAGCACGTACGCGAAGACGAGCAGCCCGAGCGTGATCCAGAACGTCGCGTTCAGCGTCGACAGGCTGATGAACTCCGGGTAGGCGATGCCGCCGTGCTCCCACTCGCGCTCCTTGTGCGCCACGTGCATCCGCATGATCAGGAGCACCGCGCCGAACACGAACACCACGAAGGCGTAGCTGAACTGCCCCGGGATGAAGCTGATGTTCCACATCAGCGCGCTGCCGCCCGGGATCAGCCCCAACCAGGCGTTGCGCCAGCGGAAAATCGCCCACGACGACAGGTACGTCCCCAGCCACGTCACCACCAGCAGCAGCACGATGAACGGCAGCGGGTCCGAGCTGATCCCCCCCTGCGTCACCGCCGACCACCAGCGGTACATCCGGTCGAGCAGGTTGTCCATGCGCGCCGCCGGCGTCCCGCCCGGCACCACCGCCATCAGCTGCAGCAGCACGAGCGACGCCCCCGCCAGCAGCGCGAGCGGGTGCAGCAGCAGCTCGTTGCGCCGCACGCGGGACAGCAGGTACCCCCCGAGCAACGCCGAAGCCCCGATCGGGTACAGCGACGGCATGTCGTTCACCCAGTGCGCCCCGTCGATCGAGGCGACGACGCTGAGAAAGCACACCGCCGCGATGACGAACGTCAGCCAGTCTTCCCACGGCAGAAACGTGTTGAGCCGGTCCTCCGCTGGCGCCTGCTCTTCCGTCCGGCGCTGGAAGATCTCGTCCCAGTTCGCTTCGCGCATCTACACCGCCGCCTCTCGCTCCGCCCCCAGGGCGCTCGCGATGTCGTCCGCGTGCTGCACCATGTACGTGAAGATGTCCGTCGAAGCGAGCGACGCGAACACGCCCAGCGAGCTCTCGCTGCCGCCGAACGTGCTCGGCTCGATGACGATCGCCGCAACCTTCACGCCCCGCCCCTGGAGCGCGCCGAGCCCCGCCACCCACTCCCCGTCCGTCGATGGCGTGATCGCGATCACGGTGGTGTGCCGCCCGAAGCGCCGCGCTTCGTTCGAGAGCAGGTCGCCGAGCCGCACGTCGCCCCAGGCGCGCGCCATCGCCAGCGATTCCAGGATGCGCGTGTACTGGTTCAGCCCGCGCTCCGCATCGACCACATCGAACGCCCGGCCGTACGACATGAACCCGACGGTGCGGTTCGCCGTGAGGAAGTAGAGCGCCACCGACGCCGCGATCGTGACGCCGTACTCCTCCGTCGAATCGTCGCCTTCGCCGGCGTGGACATCGCGGTGCAAGTCCAGGATCACCCAGATATCGCTCGCCGGGTCGAGCTCGAAGATCTTCACCATCGGCTCGCGGCTGCGGGCGGTGCTCGGCCAGTGGATCCGGTTGTAGCTGTCGCCGAACTCATAGGGCCGGATGCCGGCAGCGTTGGGCGTCACGTAGTGCGTGCGGCGGCGGAAGCGTCCCTCGCCTGGAAGATTCGCCGCCGGCACCGAGAAGTTCGGCAGCTCGACCGCGCGCGGGTACACCAGCACGTTCTGGCGGTCGCCGTACGCGCGCGTGTGGCGGAACATCCCGAACGGGTCGCCGGTCGTGACCTCGACGGGACCGACGGTGTAGAGCCCGCGCCTGCGGATCGTCGAGCGCACCCGCCAGGTCCGCGAGCCCCGCGCCGCGACGGTCACCACGCGCTTCGCCACGTGCCCCGGCATCTCGCTCGGGTCGTCCACCTCCAGCCAGATCTTCGGGATCCAGCTGCGGTTGCGCACCGTGATGCGCTCCTCGTAGCGCGCCCCCTCCTGCAGCCGGTCCGTCGAGCGGTCGGGCACGATCTCCAGCCCCGCCAGGTTCAGCCGCGACCACGCATACGCCACCGGCACGCCGACGATCGCCACGTACACCAGACGCCACGTCAGCCAGAATCCCGTCGAGATCGCGATCGCCGATGACACGACCGTCATCAGCACGACCACGGTGAGCGTGCGGTTGGCGACAAACAGGTGGCGGTAGAGCCGCGTCAGACGCCGCATGGCGGGACTATCGCGCGCGGGCGCGGGCGCCCGCGCCCGGCACGGGCACGCGCTCCAGCGTCTGGCCCACGATCTCCTCCGGCGTCACGTTCTTCACCCGCGCGGACGGCGCGATGATGATGCGGTGCCCGAGCGTCGCCTGCGCGAGGCGCTTCACGTCGTCCGGCAGCACGAAGTCCCGCCCGTCGAGCAACGCCAGCGCCTGACAGGTCCGGTACAGCGCCAGCGAGCCCCGGGGCGATGCGCCCAGGTACACCGAGGCGTGGTTTCGCGTCGCATCCACGATCGTCACGATGTACTGCTTGATCAGCGGGTCCACGTAGACCTCTTTCACCGCCCGCTGCATCCCCAGCAGCTCGTCCGCGCCCGTCACCCGCTCGAGCGCATCGATCGGGTGCTGGCGCTGCTGCCCCTCCATGATCAGCACCTCGTCGGTCATCGTCGGATAGCCGAGCTTGATCCGCACGAGGAACCGGTCCAGCTGCGCTTCGGGCAGCGGGAACGTCCCCTCGTACTCGATCGGGTTCTGCGTGGCCAGCACCATGAACGGCTCCGGCATCGGGTGCGTGACTCCGTCCGCCGTCACCTGGCGCTCCTCCATCGCCTCCAGCAACGACGATTGCGTCTTGGGTGTCGCGCGGTTGATCTCGTCCGCCAGCACCACCTGCGCGACGATCGGCCCCTCGCGGAACTCGAAGTCGCCCGTCTTCTGGTTGTAGATCGAGACGCCCGTCACGTCGCTCGGCAGCAGGTCGGGCGTGAACTGGATCCGCCGGAACGTACAGCCCGTCGACGTCGCCAGGCTGCGCGCGAGGATGGTCTTGCCCACACCGGGTACGTCCTCGATGAGGACGTGGCCCTGGCACAGCAGCGCAATCAGCGCCAGCCGCACCTCTTCGCTCTTACCGATGATCACCGTCTCGACGTTGGCGATGACCCGTTCGGCGATGATCTTGGGATCTTCCATCAGTCCTCCGGAGATCCTGGGACGGGGCGGGGTGTCAGGAATAGATACACGTGCTGACGCGGGAAGGTTCCCCGATTATAGCAATGGCGGCCTGACGCCCGCTCTACGCCTGCCCACCGCGTGGCCGGCGCAACCGTTGTTGCGCTCTTGACGCGAGCCGAGCCCTGCGCGGCTGTGTCGCCAACGTCCGTCGAAGCGAGGCTAGCCGAGGACCATCTCCAGCCAGAACGCCGCGAAGCCGGGGCCGTCGACCGACCGCACGACCTCCGCCTCGCGCCCCGCCGCCGGGTCGACGAACGTGCGTACGTGACCCTCGTGCAACGCCACCGTCACCGGCAGCGTCTCGATCTCGACGAAGCGGCGCCCCGCCGGCGTCATACAGGCCACGGCGAGCGGGTCGTGGAGCAGCGCGATGTACTCGGGCGGGATGACGCCGCGCCCGCGCCCGTGCATCAGCGGCGCCCACACGTCGACCTCGCGCGCGAGCTCGCGGCAGAGCGCATCGCCCTTGCGCAGCCGGTCGACCTGCCCCGCCATGAGCCACGCGCCGAAGGTCACGTCGCAGGGCACGTAGAGCGTCGGCATGCCCGCCGCCAGCGCCACGAGCGACGCCCCCTGATCGACGTTGAGGTTGTGGTCCACCGAGGGCGGCAGCGGGTTGCCCAGAAACCGCACCGGCGCGAACACGCCGCCCATCACGACGAGGCGTGAGACGTCCGCCGCGAACGAGCGGTCGCGCTCGATCGCCGCCGCGACGTTCGACTGCATCCCGACGGTGGCGACCTCGTACTGGTGCGCCGCGCACTCCTCCAGCAGCAGCGTGACGCCGTCGCGCGGCGAGATCTCCAGTTCGGGCGCCCCCGCGCCGAGCATCGCGTCCTCGTGCCCGGCCTCGGCGCCGCGCTCGGGCCGGCTCTGCGTGCCACGCTCTCCTGCCGCCACCTCGATGTCGTCCCGGCCGGCGAGACGCAGCAGGTTCCGGGCGATGCGTGCCCGCCGCACCGTGTCGCCCGAAACCGTCGTCACCGCCGCCAGGTCCAGCTCCGGCTGGCGGAGCGCGAACGCCAGCGCCAGCGCGTCGTCGACGTCCGTGCCGATGTCGGTGTCCAGGATGAAGCGGAGCCCCGCCATGACGCGAGCGTAGCGCATCTCCACGCCGGCGCCAGATCGTGCGATAATGCGGGCCCACAGCCGGGCGTATCGAGAAGCGAGGTGCACCATGACCGCCGAAGTCACCACGGGCGAGATCGTCGAGCGAAACGGCGTCCTCATCGGTCCCTACCGGCGGCCGCGCAACCTGGCGATCAACCAGCGCGGGAGCATCCACGACGACGCCACGGCGCAGAAGCTCGGCTTCCGCGGCGGCACCGTCGCCGGCTCGATCCACATGGAGCAGTTCCCGCCGCTCCTGCTGCGCGCCTTCGGCGAGCGCTGGTTCGAGACCGGCAGCCTCTCGGCGTACTTCCGCAACGCCACCGTCGACAACGAGGCGGTGCGCCCGCTAGCCCAGGCGCCGGCGCCCGGCGCGACGGACGCGCAGATCAACGTGTGGATGGAACGCGACGACGGCACGCAGGTGCTCGAGGGCACGGCGTCGGTCGGGTCGCCGGCGGAGCCATCGATGCTGCGCCGCAAGCTCGCCGAGCCGCGCGAGCGCGGAGAACTGCGCATTCTCTCAGAGCTCAACGTCGGCGACGAGCTGCCGCCGGTGCCCGTGCGTCTGACGCGCGCGGAGGCGGCGCCGCGGCTCGGCGCGATCACCGAGCCGCTCGACTGGTACACGGGCGATTCGCCGTGGGGCGGCGCCATCGTCAACCCGGGCCTCGTCGTGCATCTGATGGTGCAGGCGCAGGCGACCATGCGCACGCGCGCCCATGCCGTCGGGCTCTACGGCGCGATCGAGGTGCGGCACCTGCGCGGCCCCGTGTTCGCCGAGCACGACTACGACGTGTCGGGCCAGATCCTCGCGTTGGGCGACACGCCAAAGACCGAATACCTCTGGTACGAGACCACCATGCGCGAGCCAGGCGGCGCCGACGTCGCCTCGATGCTGATGATGCTGCGCTTCATGAAGGGCTCATCGAAGCTGTGGAGCGAGGCGTAAAGCGGACGAGCGCGCTTTGACGACGCTCGTTTGACTCCAATTGCGCGTCGGATTCACACTGCGGTAGGAGCTAGAACTCATGGCAATGGCCGTGGACAAGACACCGGAACTTTGGGAGCGGGATGAGTTGCCCGCCGAATTGAAGTGGATCGACAGTCTGTCTCCTCGCCATCAACGGCTGTTCTACGGAGAGCTGCAATTCGAATGGAGCCGCTACTGCGCAACGCGGGACGAAGGCCGGCTGGTGGCATTCTTCGAGGACTGGCAGGCGACCGCCGCGGTGGATGCAGATCCGGAGCATGCTGCCTTCCTGCGGTCGAAGAAGGACGGCGGCGACTACGACGACTGGAAAGCAGCGAGTTGACGCCGGCCGATCGTCGTTACCCCGCCCGCACGGCGTACACGCGCACCGCCTCCGCGATGCCCTTGAGCTGATGCTCCCCGCGATCGTCGAACATCGCGGCGGTCGACGTGCGCGCCAGGTCCCGCACAGTCGATGACACGAGGATCTCGTCGTTCACCGACAGACTGCAGATGCGCGAGGCGACGTTCACGGCGCCGCCGTAGACGTTGTCGCCCTCGCGCGTGACGTCGCCGGCGTGAATGCCGAGATGCAACGCCAGCCCCGTGCCGTCGGCGGCCGCCTCGCAGCGGAAAGCGCCGTCGATGGCCTGCCGCGCGGAACTGAACACGGCCATCACACCGTCACCCATCACCTTCCCTTCGACCGGCGCGCCCCCGCACTCACGGATGCCAGCACGCATCGCCGCGTCGAGGCGCGAGGCGCGGGCGCGGAAGACCGCATCGCCGAGCTGCTCCGTGAGCGCCGTCGAGTCGACGATGTCTGCGAAGAGGATGATCGCCGTCCCTTCCGGGAGCGTAGCAGCGCTTCGAATGGGCGCTGCCTCGTTGCCGGTCACGAACTCGTATACCGCTCTCGCGGCCTGCTCCTCGTCATCGACCATGAGCATATGTGCGCCGGGAATGGCGCCGGCCATCTCCCGTGCCCGACGCGACAGGTCATCATCCGGGAGCCAGCCTGACGGGTACGTGACGACCAGCGTCGGCACGCGAAGGGACGGCATCAGCGCGGTCGCGTCCCACGTGCGCGCCATGTCACGCGCGTGTCGGGCGCGCTCTGGCGTGGTCCCGGCGCGCATCTGCGCAACGATGCGTGCCGCAACTTCTGGCTCCGACCACCCGGCGAATAACAGTGCGACAACAGAGGTGTACAACTCCCAATCGGTCTCCAGCAGTGCCGTCAGGGCGCGGAACCGGCTAGTCTCGAACACATCAGACAGGCTGGCGGTCGTCGCACCGAGGATCAGGTGGGAGACCCGGTCCGGGTACTGGTGCGCGAAGGTGATCGCAAGCGGTCCATGGAGCATCCTCGCGTAGAGCGCGACCCGCTCAATCTCAAGACAATCGATGATTGCGAGCAGGTCGCTCATGTGCGCCTGTAGCGAGTCGTCTGGCACGTCCCGGTCGGAGAGACCCAGGCCGCGGCGGTCATACCGAATGACGTTCACTCGCGGGGTCAAATACTCAAGCGCGCGCCGCGTTCCGGGGATGAGCGCTTCGGTCTGGAGATGGCCGTAACTAACGATCGCGGGGAGGAAGACCACGCGCGCGCCCTCGCCCGCGGTGCGAAACGCGAGGTTCACGCCGTCAGGCGCGGTAACGTACTGGACGCGCGGCTCCGCCATCACTCAGCCCCCGCGGTGCGCACGGCGAACACCTGCTGCGGCTCGGCGACCCCCTTGAGCGCGTGCTCGCCGCGGTCCTCGAACGCCACGCCCGCCGACGTGCGCGCCAGGTCGCGCACGGTGCGCGACACGAGCAGCTCCCCCGGCGCCGACAGCGCGCTGATCCGCGAGGCGATGTTCACCGCCCCGCCGTAGACGTTGCCTTCCTCGCGCAGCACGTCGCCGGCGTGGATGCCGAGGTGCAGCGGCAGCCCCTGTGTGGCGCCGGCCGCGCCGCAGGCGAGCGCCGCATCGATGGCATTCGCAGCAGAGGTGAAGACAGCCAGGACGCCGTCGCCGAGGAGCTTGCCTTCGATCGCGGTGCCGCCGGCGACACGGATGGCAGTGCGCATCCGGTCGTCGAGGGTGCGTGCGGCGGAGCGGAAGGCGGCATCGCCCAGGCGTTCAGTGAGGCCGGTCGAGTCGACGATATCGGCGAACAGGATGAGGGCTGTATCGCCGCGCGTAGTCTCGTTCGCCAGCGCCGACTCGATGCCCATGAACTCCAGGCATGCCAGGACTACGGCACGGTCATCACCGATCGCACCCGTACCGTCCGTGAGCACCAAGCGGGAGTCAACGACCGCCGCCGCGAGACGTGTGGCGTGCTGACGAAGCATCTCTCTCGCCGCCTGCGCGATGAACAGCGTCGGCACGCGCAGCTGTTCGAAGATGCTGAGCCAGTCGAGCTTCAGGTGCGCCTCCACCGTCGCGATGTATGCGGCCTGGCTCATCGAAACACGAAGAGCCTGGCTGAGCCACCGCTGGCGCTCGACGGGCCCGTCAGGGAACAACAGCCCCGCCATCATTCGGCGCGCCATCGACCAATCGGTGCGTACCACCGCCGGCACCACCGAGACGGGCAGCACCACCGACACGGGCATCGGGCCGACGCAGATCAGCCGCTCAACGCGTTCGGGGTGAGCGGTCGCGTACAAGGCAGCGCTCGGGCAAGCCGACCAAAACGCGAGCAGCGTGAAGCGTTCGTCCTGCATGCACGCCGCAACCACGGCTTCGATCGCCCGCACGAACGCTTCAGCCGACAGGTCCGCCACGTCGCGGTCGGAGGCGCCACAGCCGCCGTGGTCGAAGTACGTGACCCTCGCAGAATTCGACAGGGCGTCGTGCAACAGGAAGTTGGCTGCGAGAATGGCCTCGAAGCCCAGCGAAAAATTGCAGAACAGCGCGGACGGGCCGCTGCCCATGCGCGCGTACGCGATCCTGACGCCGTCCGTCGTGCGAGCGTACTGGACGCGCGGCTCCGCCATCACTCAGCCCCCGCGGTGCGCACGGCGAACACCTGCTGCGGCTCGGCGATGCCCTTGAGCGCGTGCTCGCCGCGGTCCTCGAATGCCACCCCCGCCGACGTGCGCGCCAGGTCGCGCACGGTGCGCGACACGAGCAGCTCCCCCGGCGCGGAGAGCGCGCTGATACGCGAAGCGATGTTCACCGCGCCGCCGTAGACGTTGCCTCCCTCGCGGAGCACGTCGCCGGCGTGGATGCCGAGGTGGAGCTGCAGCTCCGTGCCGTCGCAGGCGCGCACGCAGCCGAGCGCCGCACCGATCGCCTGCGACGCCGCCGGGAACACCGCCAGCACCCCGTCGCCCAGCAGCTTGCCGTCGATGGCGCTGCCGCCGGCAGCCCCGATCGCCGCGCGCAGCCGCTCGTCGAGCGCCCGCGCCCGCTCCCGGAACGCCGCATCGCCGATCCGCTCCGTCATGGCGGTGGAGTCGACAATATCCGCGAAGAGGATGACGGCGGTGCCGCGCGCATCGCCGGCGGGCGGGGGCGAGGGATCGACCTGAGTGCCATCGACGCCCATGAATTCGAGGATCGCCGCCGCGGCTTCAGTCTGCATGGATACGACCGCGACGCGGCAGTCGGGCACAAGGCTCGCGAGCGCGAGTGCGTCTTCGCGACCTGGCCTGGCCCCGTCGGCGTTCAGGCAAAGGAGCGTAGGCACGGCGATGCGCCGATAGATCGCTCTCAAGTCCGCGCGCGCGAACTCCTCGTAGTACGAGGCAGCAACCTCGGCCGTCATAGCGTCGCGTACGGCTTTGCTGTGCCAACGCTGACTGGAGACGGGCCCATCAGGAAAACTGGCGCCGGCCCAGCGGCGGCGGGCAAGGGACCAATTTTCGCGCATCGCGGCAGCAAAGCTGTCTGTGCCCATCGGCGCAGCCGGGTTCACACAGGCCAGTTCCCGGACCCGGCGGGGGTGCCGGGCGGCGTAGTGTGCGGCGCCGGCGGAGCCGGAGCCGGACCCGACAAGCGTGAACCGGTCGTCAGCGAGGCGTGCCGCGACGGCCTCGATTGCGCGCGCCTGGGCGTCGAGCGAGAAGTCGCCGACGTCCCGCTGCGACGCGCCGATGCCCGCATGGTCGAAGATCGTAAACCTGGTACGCACGGCCAGCTCCCGGCTGTACCAGGGGCCAGGGGCCGGGTCGCTCAACTCTTTCTGCATGCTGATGCTGTGGGCCGGACAGAAGAGGAGTGGCGACCCATCACCGGTAGTCATGTAGGCGATGCTGACGCCGTCGCTCGTCTTCGCGTACTGGATCCGCGGCTCCGCCATCACGCGCCGTCCTTCCGCACGGCGAATACCTGCTGCGGCTCCGCGACGCCCTTGAGCGCGTGCTCACCGCGGTCCTCGAATGCCACCCCCGCCGACGTGCGCGCCAGGTCCCGCACCGTGCGTGACACCAACAGCTCCCCCGGCGCGGAGAGCGCGCTGATACGCGAGGCGATGTTCACCGCCCCGCCGTAGACGTTGCCCTCCTCGCGGAGCACGTCGCCGGCGTGGATGCCGAGGTGCAGCTGCAGCTCCGTCCCGTCGCACGCCCGCACGCAGCCCAGCGCCGCATCGATCGCCTGCGACGCCGCCGGGAACACCGCCAGCACACCATCGCCCAGCAGCTTGCCGTCGATGGCGCTGCCGCCGGCGGCGGCGATCGCCGCGCGGAGCCGCTCGTCGAGCGCCCGCGCCCGCTCGCGGAACGCCGCATCGCCGATCCGCTCCGTCATCGCGGTAGAGTCGACGATATCGGCGAAGAGGATCACGGCGGTACCGGCGGGCGCTGGCTGGCTGCGCGCTGCTGTGATGCCGGCCGATTGCCCCGGGAGGAAGAAGGACGCAAGTGCAGCGGACAGTTCCTCGGCGCGGCCGGCCGAGGATGTCCCCTCCATCAGCACCACGCGCGCATCGCGCAGGCCCGTTGCGAGCGCTCGCGCCTGGTCAGCTCCGATGCTCGGGTGGTCCCTGGGGTTGATCACCAGCGTGGGAGCCATGACCCGGGCGAGGTCGTCGGTCACGTCCCATTGCGCCGCCTGCGCCTCAAACATCTTGAACCCATCGAGCGACGTCGACTCACGCAAGATCGCCGCCTGCTCGCGGGACGCCTCGGGATCGTCCCAGCCATGCGCGACACGGAGGACCGACTCTGAGAAGAAGCGCATATCAATGTTCGGGAGTGCGAGCATCGCCTGGGCCTGGTCATGCATGCCGGCGGGTACGCGCGGAAATCCCCAGAAGAGCGCAAGGTGCGAGACGCGGTCTGGATGCCGCGCCGCGAACGCCACAGCCACCGGTGTTGTCCAACCGGCGGACGCCAGCATCCGGACGGTGTCGGCCCCCACGCTGTCCAGCACAGCCTCGATGTCGCGCACCATCGCATCGATCGAGAAGTCCGTGATCTGGCGATCGGAGAGTCCGAACCCGCGGGCGTCGTAGCTGATGACCGTGAGTACGCGTGCAGCAGCTTCGAAGTACTCGCGCTGTATCTTCCACTCCGCGAGCAGGTTCGACGGGAATGAGAGGTTGAGCAGCGGGGGTCCGTCGCCAATCGCGTAGTACGCAATGCTGACGCCGTCACTCGTCTTCGTGTAGCGGATCTGAGGTTCCATGCGGGCCATTATCGCCGTGGCGGCGGCACGAAGTCACGTGCCGCCGCCTCGCGTTCTGCTACTCCGGCGCGTCCGCTAGAATCGCCACCATGAGAATGTCCCGCCTCTTCGGCAAGACGCTGCGCAACGCACCCTCCGAAGCCGAGACGCCGAACCACCAGCTCATGCTGCGCGCCGGCCTCGTCCAGCAGCTCGCCGCCGGCATCTACAGCTACCTCCCCACCGGCTGGAAGGTCATGCGCAAGATCGAGCAGATCATCCGCGAGGAGATGGACCGCGCCGGCGGCCAGGAGGTCGTCATGCCCGCCGTCCAGCCGGCCGAGCTGTGGGAACTGTCCGGCCGCGCCGAGACCATGGCCGACGTGCTCTTCCACCTGAAGGACCGCCGCGAGCGCCCCCTGGTGCTCGGGCCGACGCACGAGGAAGTGACCGTCGATCTGTTCAAGAAGCAGGTGCAGAGCTACCGCGACCTACCGCTCATGCTCTACCAGATCCAGACCAAGATGCGCGACGAAGCCCGCCCGCGCGGCGGTCTCATGCGCGCGCGCGAGTTCACCATGAAGGACGCCTACTCCTTCGACGAGAGCTGGGAGAAGCTCGACGACAGCTACGCCGCCGCCCGCGACGCCTACGTCCGCATCTTCGAGCGCTGCGGCGTCCCCACCGTGCCCGTCGCCGCCGACTCCGGCGCCATCGGCGGCAAGGACAGCGAGGAGTTCATGTTCCTCAGCGAGTCCGGCGAGAACACCGCCCTCTTCTGCGAGAACGGCGACTACGCGGCGAGCGATGAGAAGGCCGATCACAAGAAGCATGAGCTGCCCGCCGAGGATCCGCTCCCGCTCGAGGAGGTCGCGACGCCCGGCCAGAAGACGATCGACGACCTGGTGAGCTTCCTCGGCGTGCCGCACTACAAGACGCTGAAGGCGGTGTTCTACGAGGCCGACGGCACGCCCGTCTTCGTCGCCATCCGCGGCGACCTCGAAGTCAACGAAGTGAAGCTGACGAACGCGCTGAAGGCGACCAACGTCGCCCTCCTCGACGACGACGGCGTCCGCCGGCACGGCCTCGTCGCCGGGTCGGCGTCCCCCGTCGGCCTCGCCGGCATCAGGATCATCGCCGATGACAGCGCGCTCAACTCGCACAACCTCGTCGCCGGCGCGAACAAGCCCGACGTGCACTACCGCAACGTCAACCACGGCCGCGACTGGACCGCCGACGTCGTGACCGACATCTCGCTCGCCCGTGACGGCGACCCCTGCCCGCGCTGCGGCGGCCGCCTGCAGGCGAAGCGCGCCTTCGAGATGGGCCACGTGTTCAAGCTCGGCACGATGTACACCGAGAAGATGGACGCCACGTTCGCCGACGAGGCCGGCGACCTCAAGCGCCCCGTCATGGGCTGCTACGGCATCGGCGTCGGACGCGTCTTCGCCGGCGCGATCGAGGCGAACCACGACGAGCGCGGCATCATCTGGCCGCCGGAGCTGGCGCCGTACGACGTGCACCTCGTCGGCCTCGGGTTCGACAAGCCCGGCGTGCGCGAGAGCGCCGAGCAGGTCTACCAGCAGCTCATCGACGCCGGCTACGACGTGCTCTACGACGACCGCGAGGAAGGCAGCGCAGGCGTGAAGTTCAACGACGCCGACCTCCTCGGCATGCCCGTGCGCGTCACCGTCAGCCCGCGCAGCATCGAGGGCGGCGGCGCCGAGGTGAAGCGCCGCACCGAAAAGGACGCCCGCGTCGTCACTCTCGACGCCACGGCGTCAGCCGTGCGCGACCTGCTCCAACCAGATCAGGGGAGGCGTTAGCGATGCTGGTCACGGTGCCGAAGACTAGCGACGCGATCCATAGATAAACGGCAGAGGTAAGCTCCTCCACATTGGTGGCGGTCGGTCGAGCGATGACATGAGGAAGTCCGCGCTCTTTAGTGGCGCGGACGCTCGATCGCGGACATCACCACGCCCCGGCGGGGCTTCGGTCATTTGTTCAAAATGCGCATACGGTCGCTAAGCTCCTGTCCTCGGTGGAGCGGCTCGCGACCTAGTATGATTCGACGTACAAAGGGAGGCGCGATGATAGATGCTCTGCCGGCCCGAGGGGTGTACTCGGCTCATCGAGCGAGCGCACTCGCGGGAGTCCCGACGAGCACGGTTTACGAGTGGGCTAGGAAGAAGATCGTCGTCCCGAGTATTTCGCCTGAGAGGGTCAAGCTGTGGTCCTGGGCTGACCTCGTCGCTCTGAGAGCGATCTACTGGCTGCGGCATCCCGCGACGGACGTTCGTCACGCCACGAGCATGATGCGGGTTCGGCAGGTCATCGCGGAAGTTGAGTCGGCAGCTGTACATATCGGCCAGGCGATCGGAGAGCACACGCTTGAATTGCACGCCGATCGTTCCGGCATGGTTTACGTCGAGCGCGACGGTGTGTTGGTCGAGGCCGGTCACCATTTCAACCAGCGAGTTGCCGGTGAACTCGTTATCGATCTGTTGCAGAAATTCAGATGTGACGCGGAGATCGTCGGTCCGAACCTTATGAAGCCACGACCGGAGTTACGCATTATCCCGGGCAAGTTGTCCGGCGAGCCACACGTGTTGGGGACCCGCATCGAAACACGAGTTCTCGCTGCGCTTCGTGGGAGAGGGTTGGAAGCCGACGCTATTGTCGAACTCTATCCGGGCCTAACACGCGACGCGGTTGATCAGTCCATCGATCTCGAAAGGCAACTCGACAAGAATCTTGCGGTCGCGGCCTGACCATGCCGCCCGTGCTGGTCCTCGACCAGGACTTCCCTACCAACCTCTATTCCCATCTCCCTTGGCCGGGCGTGACCCTCACCCCGCTGCGAGACCTGCACCCGGACCTGACCGCCGACCATGAGGATTGGGAGGTGCTGAGCCAATTGAGGATTCGCGGAGGCGTCGACGGGTTCATCACGTGCGATGCGAAGATGCTAAAGCTCGAAAAGGAGGTGTCTGTACTGCACCAGAGCAGGCTCGCGCTCATCGTTTGCGATGATGATCGGAGCGATCCTTTCGTGTCAACCGGGATGCTGATGATTCATCTCCCAATCATCCTGGGTCAGCTGAGGATCGGTACTCCACAACTCTGGGTTCTCAAACGGCCCAAGACGCAGCCACCTGAGCGCCCGTGGGATCGCGTTCAGCGATTCGCAGACGCGAAGGGAGTCGCCGCCCAGCATCTCTTCGATGATCACAAGTTGCCGCTCGACCTGTTCAAGGATCCTCCATAGGCGCTGCAGCGCCCAAACCAACGAACAGTACACGGTTCTCTGTGCGGATCGCGGAGTCTGGGCGCCCACATCGTGGGGGCGCGGGCGAGAGATTGAAGCCTCACCCTGCGGCCCCACCCCGTGCCCGCTCTTCCCCCGCCCTCGCGTTTGGATGCGCCACATCGTTCCGCTACCATCGTCGCGTTGACTCGCACGTGTTGATGTGGAGGTCCGGATGGCTGCCGCGAGACGACGCCCCCTGCCCATCGCCCTGATCGCCGCCGTCGCCATCGTCGCCGCGTTCGCCGGCGGCGCGACCCGCCCGCACCGCGCAGCCGCCGCCGACTGCAACAAGATCGCCTTCCCCTACAACCTCCAGCCGATGATCGACGCTGCGAACCCCGGCGACATCATCTGCCTCACGCCGGACGTCTTCGCCGGCCCCGTGCGCATCGCCGGCAAACGGGGGTTGACGCTCCGCGGCCAGGGGCAACAGCAAACGATCATCGCCGGCGGCGCGAAGGACGCGATGCTGATCGACAACAGCAGCGACATCACGGTCGAGCATCTCAAGCTGTTCTTCGGCCACCCCTCCGACGCGTACGTGAACAACAGCGCGAATATCATCTTCCAGCACGTCGACGCCGGCGGCGGCGCCATCGGCATCCACTTCGACGTCAACAGCACCGGCCGCATCGCCGATTCGTTCGTGTACGCCATCGAAGGCGATGCGGTGCTGGTGCGCCACGGCTCGAACACGACCGTCGAGCGCAACTGGATCTTCCTCAACGGCGGCGTCGGCGTCTCGACCGTCGGCAAGACGGCCACCACCACGATCACCCAGAACATCATCTCCGACAGCAAGGGCCCGGGCGTGTTCGCGGGCCAGACGCCGTGCTCGCTGCTGCCGCCGGGCTTCGTCGAAGTGCCGGACTGCTACCTCACCAACCTGCAGAGCTTCGTCGGCGACGCCAACATCATCCTCAACGCCAACGTCATCCAGTCCAGCGGCAGTACCGGCATCGTCATGTTCCCCGGCACGCGCGCGACGATGAACAACAACCACATCTGGCGCAACCACCTCTCGGGCCTCTTCGCCTGGGGCGCCCACATCTCCTCGCAGGGCGACGAGTACGCCGGCAACGACGAGCACGCCATCGAGTTTCGCGCCTACCCCGACCCGCTCAAGTACGGCCAGGTCGGCAACTCCTTCCCCGTGCGCGCCGTCGGCAGCCTCAACAGCAACACCATCCACGACACCGTCGTGCTGCCCCAGACGCGCACGCTCGGCGGCGGCGTGCTCGCGCAGGGCGCGAACCTGGACGTCTCGAACTCGCGCATCTACAACAACCGCGGCATCGGCGTGTCCTTCGTGAACACCTCGCTCGGCGCGATCACCGGCAACATGATCTACGACAACCGCGGATCGGCGATCTGCGAGTTCCACGCCGGCGACATCACCACGGCACGCAATACGATCTTCGGCAACGCGGACAATACCGTCGGCGTCTGCGACGAGACGACGCCGTAGGTTGGTCGGTTGGTCGTTGGTCGTTGGCGGTGCGTTCGGACGCTATGGCGCCGGCGGTCTGCCGATGGCGCGGGCGCGCTGCCACGCGGCGCGCAGCGACTCGACATCGCCGTCGTCGAGCTCGACCTGGCCGTAGCGTGACACCGAAAACGCTGCGCTGATCTCGGACGGCGCCGGCTCCCCGTAGCGGGCGCCCAGCTCAGGCGCGAACTGCAGCGGCGTCGCCGCCTGCGGGCGCGGCAGGCCATCGGCGGCGGCGTCCGCCAGCATCTCGTGATACAGGCGCCGCACCCCGGCCGCCGCCGCGGGCGCCGGCGGCGGGCGCCGGAAGCGCCGCGCCAGGTCGGCCCAGAGCATCGCCATATCGTCACGCACCGTGCCCTCGCGCTCGACCTGCTCGCGCACATCCGGCGGACCGGCGGCGCGGCGGACGCGGCGCCGCAGCGACGCCCACAGCAGGAACAACAGCCCGGCCGCGAGCAGCGTCGCGACGCCACCCGAGATCACGTACGCCGCGACGCGCGCCCAGAGCGGCGCCCCGTGCGGCTCCGGCCGGTCGACGGGCGTCTGCATCTGCTGCTCCGGCATCGTATCCTGGCGCGGAAACAACGAAGCGATCAGCTGGAACGGCCACGCAATCGCCGTGAACAGCGGCCCGAACACGAAGCGCCCCAGCGCGTCCAGCACGAACGCCAGCGGGCGTCCCAGCGGCGAAAGCACGCCCACGGATCCGGGATCGATCGACGCCGCGACGACCGTCAGCGCTGCCGCGACCCCCAGCAGCACCACGCCGCCCGTCGCCCACCGCGAAGCGAGCTGCCGGATCGGCGCGTCCGGGTCCGGCGCCTGGAACACCGCCAGCGTCACCAGCGCCAGCGCGAGGTACACGACCGCCAGCGCCCCGAACAGCTCCGGGCCGTGAGTGCGCGGCCCCGCCGCCGCGGCGATCACCACCAGCACGAAGCCTCCCGCCACGCCCGGGAGCACGCTCTCGGCGCCGGCCGTCTGCGGACCGCGCGCGACGCCGCGCGCCCACACGACGATGAGCACCAGGATGCCGGCTGCGACGGCGCGATGCTCGCCGAGCGTCGTGCCCGGGTGCGCGACCAGCTCGCGCAGCCAGGCCGCCGACCACGGCGCCCCGCCCGCGTAATCAAGGCGCAGGATCACCGCCAGCGCGATGACGCTCGCCGCCAGCCCGGCGCGGCGGGCGCCGCCCTCCGCCAGGTCCGTCTCCGCAAGCCCCCGCGCCAGCGCCCACGACCCGCCGACGACCGCCGCCACCGCGAGGATCGATGGCCCCGCGCCGTCGCCGCCGCTCACCACGGCCGCGACGATCGCCGCCAGCGCAAACGCCCGCAGCACTTCCAGCGCCAGCACCAGCGGCGTGCGCGCTCCGCCCGCCGTCACGCGCGGGCCTCCGCCCACACCGCTTCGACGTGCGAGACGTCGTGGACCGGTATCGGACCGAGTTCCTCGCTCCACGCGTCTCCCGACGCGGACAGCACCGCCACCTCGTGGCCGCGCCCCCGCAGGCGCAGCAGCGTCGCCGCCAGCGCCTCCGGCATCGTCGCCGTCACAACGACGACCGTCGTCCCCACCAAGAGCCGGTGCTCCTCGCGGTCGAGCATCGCCGCCAGCGCCTCGAGCACGAAGGGCGTCACGACGCCCAGCGCTTCGAGCACGCGGATGAACTGCTCCGGACGCCGCCCCGGCGCGATCCGGATCGCGCGGTCCGCCTCCGGCACGCTGCTGTTCACCAGCAGGCCGACGCTGTAGCGGCGGTCGTAGGCATCGCGCGCCACCGACGCGGCGACGGTGATGCAGCGCTCCAGCAGCTCGTGGATGTAGCCCGCCCACGCGGGCGTCATCGTCTGCGTATTCACGCACAGCAGCAGGTACTGCGACGACGAGGGCTCGTAGACGCGCGACTGCATCTTGCCCAGCCGCGCCGTCGCGTTCCAGTCGACGCGGCGCATGCTGTCGCCCGGCCGGTAGTCGCGGATCCCGTGCACGCGCGACGGGTCCTCGAACACCGGCAGCCCGCGCGGGCGCTCGCCATACGGCCGCCGCGCCGGCAGCCCGAGGTCGCGCAGCATCACCGTCTCCGGATAGACCACAACGCGCGCGCGACCCTCTTCCTGCCGCGCGTCGTCGAACAGCCCGAAGGGGTCGCCCGAACGCAGCCGCGCCGGCCCGATCTCCCAGATCCCGCGCGCCGGGCACAGCAGCCGGACGTGGCGGCTCGCCCGATCGTACGCGCCCGCGCTTGTGCGCCACCTCAGGCTGACGGCGTCGCCGTGTCCCGTGGGGTGGAGCGGGTCGTCCACCCCGGCGATCATCGCCGCGGGCAGCTGCTCCTCCGCTTCGATCCAGGCCAGCGGCAGTGGCTTGCGGTTCGTGATGCGGAGCGTCAGGTCCACCGATTCGCCGGCGAACGCCCGGTCCTCCGGCAGGACGCGCTCGTACGTCAGCCGCCGCAGCGACCAGCGGGCCCAGAGCACGGCGCCCCCGCAGGCCACCAGCACGCCAAAGCCCACCATGACGACCAGCGCGTTCCGCGCCGCAAGCCCGCCGATAATCAGCGCAAGCGAGAACCACGGCCAGAGTTCCCGCGCGTCGCGCACGGCAGCTAGCCCTCGACCGGCACGGGCAGCTCGTCGATCAGCTCGCGCACCAGGCTTTCGGCGTCGCGCCCCCGCAGTCGCGACTGCGAGTTCAGCGTGATCCGGTGCGCGAGAACCGGCACCGCTAGCGCCTTCACATCGTCCGGCATCACGTAGTCGCGGCCCCGCACCGCCGCGTGCGCGCGCGCCGCGCGAAACAGCGCCAGCGACGCGCGCGGGCTCGCCCCCAGCTCCACCGCGCTGTGCGCCCGCGTGGCCTGCGTCACCCGCACGATGTACTCGCGCACGCTATCCTCGCAGTGCACGGACGGCAGCGTCGCGCCGAGACGCACGAGGTCGGCGCCGTCGACGACAGCCTCCAGCGCGTCGAGCGGGTTCGCCGCCTCGAAGCGCAGCAAGATCGCGTCCTCCTCCCGCGCATCGGGGTAGCCCATCCGCACGCGCAGCAGGAAGCGGTCCAGCTGCGCCTCCGGCAGCGGGAACGTGCCCTCCAGCTCGATCGGATTCTGCGTCGCGAAGACCAGGAACGGTGCTGGCAGCTTCTGCGTGACGCCGTCCACCGTCAGCTGGTGCTCCTCCATCGCCTCCAGCAGCGCGCTCTGCGTGCGCGGCGTCGCGCGGTTGATCTCGTCCGCCAGCACGATATTGGCGATGATCGGGCCGGCGCGGAACTCGAACTCGCCGGACTTCTGGTTGTAGAAGTTGATCCCCGTGATGTCGGATGGCATCAGGTCAGGCGTGAACTGGATGCGTTTGAAGCTGCACCCCACCGAGCGCGCCAGGCACTTCGCCAGCATCGTCTTGCCGATGCCCGGCACGTCCTCGATCAGCACGTGCCCGTCGCACAGCATCGCCACGAGCGCCATGTCGATGACGTCGCTCCGCCCCACGATCACGCGTGAGACGTTGTCGCGAATTGCGGCGGCGGCGTCGCTCACCGCGGTCACCGCCAAGGCGCGCTCCGCCGCGCCGGCTTTCGCACCAGCAGGCCGCTGCGATCGGTCCGGCTGCGAATTCATCCGTGGCCTTCCTCTGCGCTGCGCGGGCAGGATAGCATGGTGCTCGCGATGCAGATCCGGCGCATTCACCACGTCACCCTCGCCGTCCACGACGCCGCCGCCGCGCGCGCGACCTTCGCGCGCCTCTTCGGCACGCCGGGCGACGAGGGCCGCGACGTGCCCCTTTTTGGGATCCGCGCCGCGACGCTCCGCCTGGGCGAAGACGAGCTCGAACTCGCCTCGCCGTCTTCGCCCGACAACCCCGTCGCGCGCTTCCTCGCCCGAAAAGGAGAAGGGTTCTACAGCATCGCCCTCGAAGTCGACGATATCGCCGCCGCCGTCGCCGAGCTGCGCGAGAGCGGAGTCCAGGCAAGCGACCCCGTCGAGGCGGAGCCGGGCATCCGCTCCGCATTCGTCGCCATGGCGGCCACCCACGGCCTCAGCATCCAGCTCGTGGAGGTGGCGGGCGCAGTGCGGATGGGCGCGGCGCCTCCGGCAGAGGAGTCCGGCTCGGCGGTCGCGCCGGCGGTCGAGCCGGGAACGCCGGACCAAGCACCCGCGCGGCCGGTGCCGCTCGACCTGACGCCGGACGAGTGGTCAGATGTCGATTAGCACGACCTACCGGCGGCGCGCAGCGTGTTGCGCCTCCGTGCTCCGCTGGTTCGCCAGCACCTCGCCGTAGAGGTCGAGCGTCAGCCGCGCCGTGCGCTCCCACGTGAAGTTCGCGCTGATGTGCTCGCTCGCCGCCGCGCCCATGCGCGCGCAGCGCTCGGGGTCGCGCAGCAGCGACGCGATCGCCGCCGCGAGCGCGCCCGCGTCGCCGGGCGGCACAAGGATCCCCGTCCGCCCGTCATCGATGAACTCCGGGAACGCCCCCGCCGTCGTCGCCACCACCGGCGTCCCGCACGCCATCGCCTCCGCCGCCGGCAGCCCGAATCCCTCGTACAACGACGGCGAGACCACAATCTGCGCGCTGTTGTACAGCCGCACCAGCTCCTCGACGCTGAGCCGCGGGATGTACTCGACGAAGCGGTTGAGCCCGTACTTCCACACGAGCGGCGGGACGACCTTCATGTCCTGCTCCTTCTTGTCCTTGAAGAGCAGCCGGAAGTCCATCTCGTGCTGCAGCCGGGCGCACGCCTCGATCAGGAAGCGCGCTCCCTTGTTCCGGTCCTCCGAGTCGCCCACGAACAGGATCGTCCCCACCTGCCGCTCGACGTCCGCCACCGGCCGCATGACCTCGTGGTCGACGCCGTACGGCGTCTGGCGGATGTGCCCCGGCGGGATGTCCATCGTCCGGCTCACGGACTCGGCCGAGTTGCGCGACCCCGTCAGCACCATGTCGATGCGGTTCGCCACGTACGACTGCATGCGCCACGGAAACCACAGCTCTTTCTGCACCAGCCCGAGCACGCTGCGCGCTTCCCGCAGGTTGTTCACCCGGTCGATGGCCAGCGGATGGTGCAGGCTCGCCACCACCGGCTTCCCGAGCAACCGCTTCATCGCCAGGATGCCGTAGCCCAAGGTCTGGTTGTCGTGCACCAGGTCGAACGCCCCGCACTCGGCTTCCAGCCGCGCCAGCTCGCGGTACGCCCGCACGCTGAACGTGAAGAACAGCGACGCCAGCGACGCGCGCGTCGAAGCGAACTCGTAGAAGTTCCACGGGTGGAAGAACGCCGCCGGGTTGTGGTCATGGTCGAAGACGTGCTCGTCGCGACCGTTGAGGAACGCCCAGAAGCTGTAGGTGTGCAACCTGTGGTGGACCACGCCTTCGTCCAGCGTCGGGTACGGGCGGCCGGAGATCACGTGCACTTCGTGGCCGGCGCGCACCAGCTCGCGCGTGATGTAGTGCAGGTACACCCCCTGGCCGCCGGAGTACATGTTCCCCTGGTACATGATGAACGCGATCTTCACGCGCCGTACCTCAGCACCCGCGCCAGCGCCGCCGCGGCGCGGTCTACGCTGGGGTACACGGCCAGGCGCGCGTCCGTGAGCCGCGACTTGCCGCCCTCGACCGCGCGCCACTTCGTCTCGTCCGCCGAGTCGGCGGCGCCGAGCACGAAGGCGAGCGGCTTCGACACCTTCCGCCCGATCTCCGCGAATCGCCCCACAAGGTGGCCCATTCGCTCGATCGCGTCCGGACGTCCCAGCACCCAGTCCTCGCCGACGTTCGCGATCAACGCGTCGAAGGCATCGCTCTGCGCCATCATCTCCAGGATGCGCGCGCCCGACACGCCGCTGCCCGCGAGGATCGACTGGTCGACGGGGTTATCGACCCACTCCGCCAGCTGCGGCGCCTTCTCGCGCAGCCACGATCTGATCTCGTCCGGCAGCGACGGCACCGCCAGCCCCGCCTCCTCGCACACGTCGGCGGACTGCACCGCACGCCCGCCCCCTCCCCCCACGACGCCGGCGCGCGGCCGCGCGTCGTGCGACGCCGCACCGTACGCGCGAGCGCCGCGCAGGAACGCGAACCCGACCATCACGTCGATCAGCTCATCGAACGTCGCCACCTCGGCCGCGCCGGCCTGCCGGAGCATGGCGCTCCACACCTGCCGCGTCCCCGCGAGCGCCGCCGTGTGCGACGCCGCCGTGCGCGATCCCGCTCGCGTCCGGCCGCCCTTCAGCACGACGACGGGCTTCGCCGCGGCGCAGCGGCGGAGCGCGTCGAACAGGCGCCGTCCGTCGCGCGTGCCTTCGACATACGCCCCGACGACGCGCGTCTCCGCGTCTTCAGCGAGATGCTCGAACAGATCGGCTTCCGTCAGGTCCAGCGCGTTGCCGTAGCTGACGACCTTGCTGAAGCGCAGCCCGCGCGCCGCGCCGTGGAGCATCAGCTCGACCGAGTTGTTGCCGCTCTGTGAGATGAACGCCACGTCGCCCCGGGCTGTCGGCAGGTCCGGCCGGAACGAGAGGCCGGTCGCCGAGTTGAACACGCCCATGCAGTTCGGTCCGAGCAGGCGGATCCCCGCGCTTCGCGCCGCCTCCAGCACCCGCCGCTCGAGCTGAACCGCGCGCGCGTCGCCGGTCTCGCTGAAGCGGCCCGTGAACAGGTGCAGCGCCGTCACGCGTTTCCGCGCGCACTCGCCGATCAGGTCGATCACGCCGTCCGCCGGGATGCACGAGATCACCAGGTCCACATCGCCCGGTGCGTCGGTCAGCGAAGGGTACGCCGCCAAGCCCAGGATCTCCGGCGCCCGCGGATTGATCGGGTAGACCGCGCCCTGGAACCCCGCCTTGAGCAGCGCGCTCACGTAATCGTGCCCCGGCGAGTCGATGTTCGACGACGCCCCGACGACGGCGACGCTCCGCGGCGCAAAGAGCGATTCGGGGATCGCGCTGCTCATACGCCGCTGAGTCTACGTGAGCCCGCCCCGTCGCGGAACCAGCACGACGCCGCCCGCGGTGTGGATCGCGCTCGCCGCATCGCGCGCCGGCTCTCGTCGCCGAGCTCAGTTCGCTGCGCCTACCGTCGCGAACGGCGATCGGCGATAATACGTGAGCCATGGCAATACGAAAGCCCGCACGAACAGAGATCTCGCGCGCGTCAGGCTCGCGGCGAACCAAGCGCCAGCCCGTCAGTGACCCCCTGCTCTGGCACCGTCTGGCTGCAATCGGCGCCCGTGTCCCGGACGACGCATGGGGCGACATCCCCGATGACGCCGCAAAGAATTTCGACCACTACCTTGACGGCACGCCCCGCCAGGACTAGGTGCCGTCGATCTTCGTCGACTCCGCCTACTACATAGCGGTATTTCGCCCGAGGGACCAACTCCACGCGCGAGCTCTCGCGGTGGGCAGTTCGCTCGCCCGCGACGGAATGTCGTTCGTCACGACCGACGCAGTTCTCGTGGAGTTCCTGTCCTTCGTCGCGCGCACCCCGGCCGGCACCCGCCTGGCTGCGGTTGAGTTCGTCCAGGACGTGCGAACCAGGCCGGCGCTCGATGTCGTCCCCCAAACACCCGCGTTGTTCGACGCCGCCCTCGACCTCTACCGCCGCCGCGCCGACAAAACCTACAGCATGGTCGACTGCATCTCGATGGTCGTCTGCCGCCAACGCAAGATCCGCGATGTCCTCACCGCCGATAACGACTTCGCGCAGGAAGGGTTCACCGTCCTGCTCTGACCATCACTCCACAACCCGCGTTCGCTCCCCCCGTGTCGCGTGAAACGCCGCCAGGCGTCGCCCGCCGTTACGGCCCGCGTTTGACCGCTCTCACGAAGAGGAACAGCGGCACCCGCCGCCATCGATCGAGGCCTGCCCGCGTCGATACGTGCTCCGCGCCCGGCAGCGGCTCCCTCACCCGCCGAATGAGGAAGCCCGCATCTTCGAGAGCGCGCGCGTAGTCCTCCAGCGTATGCGTCCACCCGTGGAACGTCATCGCCAGCCCGTTCTTCGTGACGGTCTCGTCCACCCGTTCGCGCTCGAAGTACGACCCCGTGATGATCAGCTCTCCGCCCGGCGTCGGCTCGCTGGCGCGCCCGACGTCCGTCATCGGGTGCGCGACGCACATACAGAAGCACCCGGACGGTCCGAGCACGCGGCCCGCCTCCGCCACCGCCTCTGCCATATCCGCCAGCTCGGCCATCGTTTGCAGCGAGTTGTACGCGACCACGCATTGGAACGCGCCGCCCGCGAACGGCAGCTCCGTCGCATCGGCGACGAGATACGCCTGTCCGGCGTCAGCCGCGCGCGCCGACCGCACCAGCGTCGGCGAAGCGTCCACGGCGATGACATCGTGCCCGCGCGATGCGAGCGCTCGCGCGACCCGCCCCTCGCCGCACCCGATCTCGAGCGTGAGCCCCACCGCCGGCGGCACGACCTCCGCGAAGAACGACGGCGCGTAGTACTCGAAGACGTCGTGCTCCGGCGTCCGCGCCCACGCGACCCAGCGTTCCGCTTCTTCTTCCCACGGCGTCTGAGCGGACATAGCCGAGTATACGCACCCGCGCCTCGGCGTCAGCCGTTCGCCATCGTCCGTCGCGATGCATCCTGCGCCGCGCCCGGCTCCCGGCGCAATCCATCCTCTTCGATGATCTTGTCCCAGTTTGACCGCCAGTCCCGTACGCCGCGCTGCAAGAGGAACCGGGCGGGTGCGAACGCCAGCCGCGAGAAGGCGCCGCGGTCGGTGAGACGGCCGCGGATGTGGACGATGGACCCCCCGTCGTCCGTCGGCGTGAGTTCGGCGGTCTCGGTGACGCGGCCGGACGTGACGAACCCCCCGAAGAATCGGGATGTGCCGCGCATTGTGTAATAGCTGTACGGCCGCCAGTCAACGATCTCCCGCATCGCCGCGCCGACCGCATGCGTGCAGTGGCTTGTCGCCCCCGGGCCGGTGCGCCCGCGCGCGTTCCGCTCGTCCTCGTCAGGGGTCCTGTGCAATCTTCGGCCCTCCCAGCGCCACCGCTGCAGCGGATCCACCATGTAGCCCCAGACCACCGCCGGAGGCGCGGGCACCTCGAAGCTCAGCTCGACGTCGGCCTCGGCCGAGCTGACGTACGCTCTGTGCGATTCGCGCATCTCGCGCAGCACGGGTTCCAGATCGTGGACGCCGCCTCCGATCTCCCCGAACGATTCGTACGTCTCCACGTGCTTCGGCAGGTCGAAGCCGGCTGGCAGCTGCTCCAGGCACGGCGCCGTGAACAAGGCGTACGCGCGGATGCCCAGGCGCTCTACGATGCTGTTCTTCAGCAGCCGGTGCACCAGGATGACGTCCGCGCCGGCGAGGTCCTCCCGGTCGCCGTCGCGTTCGATGACGTAGCTGCCGTAGTGCGCGACGAACTTCAGCCCGAGCGTATCGATCGAGGCGCACGCCGTGCAGTGACAGGTCGCCGCCCGCGCCATGTTGAGCAGGCGGTTCGAGAAGTCCACGTAGCAGACCTCGAGCAACTCCACGAGCCGCTCGCCGTCGGGAAAGACGGCGCCGGGGGCGTAGCAGAAGACGGCGTCGCCCTCGAATTTGACGAAGCGCATCGGCGGCGTCAGCCGCTCCCGGATCAGCGCCGTCAACTCCTGGATGATGCCCTGCGCGTGTTCGATCTCCGTCCCCGTCAGGAACGCCGTGTACCCGGAGATATCGGCGAGCACCAGATACCCCCGATGCGAACGATAGCCGGATGTCATGCGCCGCCTGTTCTACCGGCAGGTGCCATGTTCTAGGTTCTCGCTTCTCGGTTCTCGGCTCGCAGCCCCCCGTACAGCAGCGCCCGCAGGTCCTCCCGCACGCCCGTGCCGTCGAGCCGCAGCCGCCGCGCGTTGTAGTCGTCGTGGTGCACCGTCACGTACATCTCCGCCGGGTCGACGTTCGGGGGCAGCGACAGGCCGCACGTCCCGCCCGCATCGGTCTTCGCCCGCCCCAGCACCTTCGCGTTGTGCGTGCTCAGCGTCACCTCCGCGCCCGCCACCGGCGGCCGCTCCCCAGACGCGTCGGCGTCGTTCGCCAGCACCTCCACCATCGCCGTCCGCCCGTCCTCGTGCGCCGTGATCTGCACCGCCATGTCGATGAGGTACACCAGCGGGTCCGGGATCACCGCCTTCATCCCCGCGTCCGTCACCGCCCGCACCTGCGTCGCCTTCAGCGAGGCGTCCGTCGGCGCCATCCCGTGGTCCGTGGTGATGATGAACAGCGTGTCCTCCAGCATCCCCCGCGACTCCAGCGTCTCGAGGATCCGCCCGATGCGCACGTCGCTCTCGTCCAGCGCCGCGCGCTGCCCGTCCGAGTGCGGTCCGTAATCGTGCCCCACGCCGTCCGTCAGCGGCATCTCGTGGAACATGAACTTCGGCGCCGGGTGCGACTCGTCCGTGTACAGCACGATCGCCTGCGCTAGCCCGCGGTTCTCGACGACCGACTCGCCGTACGCGCCCTTCTGCCCGTCCGCCTCCCACTTCGGGTTCGTGTCGCCCGCATAGCGCGCCGTGATCTCCCGCAGCCGGTCGCGGTCGCCGATGACGCGCCGCTCGAGCGTCGCGTGGTCCGCCCCGCGCGTGCACGGCTCGTGGATCGATGCCGTGAACGCGCCCGTCATCCCCTGCCACGGCCCGAAGACGCGGTGGAAGGCCTCGTACAACGTCTCGACGCCGTCACCCAGGAACTTCGCCGTGTCGAACTGTTGCCCCTGCGGCGTCACCGTCTCCCGCGTCGCCCGCAGGTAGTACGTCGGGTTGACGATGTCGTGGTGCCCGCCCCACGCCCCCGTGCCGATGCTGTTGTGGCTCGGCCACGTGATGCTCGGGAAGTTCGTGAACGACCCGTACTCGAACATCGCCCCGTTGCGGATCAGCCGCCTGATGTGCGGGATCGCGTCCGGGTCGTTCTCCAGCCGGAACTTCAGCTCCGTGTTGCTCTGGCCGTCGAGCAGAAAGATGTACACCCGCTCCGGCCGCGCGCCGGACGCGCCATCGATGATCTCGTCCAGCACGCGCCCGTCCTGCCGCTTGAGATACACGTCCGCCGCCACGCCGCGCTCCGTCGACGTCCGTCCCGTGATGTCGGCGCCGTCGATCAGCGGGAAGCCCGACAGCGTCGCGACCGTCGGCGCGATGTCGATCTGCCGCGACGGCGCGTCCGTCATCACGCCGCGCTTGATCCCCGGTCCCGAGAAGATCAGCGGCGACCGCGCCTGGATCGCGTCGAGCGCGCCGTGCTGCCCCGGCTGCCGCCCGAACGCGTACGCCTTCGGGTTCACCACCAGGTCCGGCGCGTTCGGGCTGTCGAACAGCTGCGCGATGCGCTCGTACGCGAAGGGATAGGCGTTGTGCTCCGGCTCCACGTACGCGGTGTTCGCATCGATGCCCGGGAACCCCGAGCGCCTCGCCGCTACGAGCTCGTCCTCGATCGTCGCCAGCGCCTTCCTGTTCTGGTTGGCGGCCGGATTCTCGCCGATCTGCTCGACCACCCGGTACTCGTACCCGCGTCCGTCCGCGGCGAAGAAGCGCTGGAAGCGCACCATGCCCCGCGCCGCCCACACCTCGTACGCCCCGTCGCGGTACGTGATCACCATGTCCGTCTGCGGCCCCGCCGTCGCGTCCGTGAGGATCGCCTGGATCGCGCGGTCCCCCGACTCGTACTGCTGCTCGTCCAGCCCCTGCCCCGCCAGCCGCTCCGGCAGCACGGGTGTGTCGGTATCGATGCGATCGTGCGTCGTGGTCATCGGGCGCCTCCCGTGCGGGACAACAGACAACAGGCATCAGAAGCGGGTGCCGTGGCATCTTCGGCGATCGACAACGTCGGCGCAATCGCGCCGCAACCCCCGCCCACAACGTAGGGGGCGCAGCCTGCTGCGCCCGCGAAGCGATGCGGCACAGCCCGATGTGGCACAGCGGTCCCGGCTGGGTGTCCTGCACACCACACGCCCCCGCGCACAACGTAGGGGCGCAGCCTGCTGCGCCCGCTCACGCGCATCCCGCCACGGCTCGCGGTGATACAATCGCCGCCACACCCACACACTGGAGGCACCATGGCGACAGCCCGCACCAGGACGAAGACGCCGTCAAAACGCCCGAAGACCGACCGCCCCGACATCCCCTACGGCCTCAAGGGCCCGAAAGACGGCCTCGGCCTCCTCCCCTGGAGCCGCGCCGTCGACCGCCTTCGCGCCTCCTACGTCTACTGGGTCGCCACCGCCGACGCCCGCGGCCCCCACGCCGTGCCCGTCTGGGGCGTCTGGCTCGACGGCGCCCTCTACTTCAGCAACGGCGAGAACACCCGCACCGGCCGCGCCCTCGCCTCCAACCACCGGGTCGCCGTCCACCTCGAGAGCGGCGAAGACGCCGTCATGCTCGAAGGCGTCGTCGAACGCACCACCGCGAAGCCCCTCGTCCGCCGCATCAACGCCGCCTACGCCGAAAAGTACCTCTGGCGCGAAGGCATGGACTGGTGGTACGCCGTCCGCCCCCGCGTCGCCTTCGCCTACCTCTGCCCCAGCGTCGGCCTCGCCTCCGAGAGCGTCTACGCCGGCAGCGCCACCCGCTGGACCTTCCGATAGCGTTCGGCCGCCGTCGGCGACGTTCGTCGCGAATCAGGTGAACGCTGAGCAAACTCTCGCAATCGATGCGCGAAGCGCGCCGCGCAGGCGCCTCGCCTGCGCGTCCGCCACCGGCGGACCCACGCACAACCCCGCCTCGAGC
>Ga0334722_10000878_pt1 | contig 41047 bp, 34 predicted proteins | sample C3_bottom_MG_FD_207210 | JGI IMG/M metagenome (GOLD analysis project Ga0334722, IMG submission 207210) | Sediment microbial communities from Yellowstone Lake, YNP, Wyoming, USA - C3_bottom | ecosystem: Environmental > Aquatic > Freshwater > Lake > Sediment | place: USA: Wyoming | collected...
ACTCTACTCAGGGCCGAAGCCCCTTTCGCGTTCGACTTGCATGTGTTAGGCACGCCGCCAGCGTTGATTCTGAGCCAGGATCAAACTCTCATGTTAAAGCGGTTGCCAGCTCCCCGTTCGGTTCGCCAGCGAGACCTTAACCAAAGTTGATTAGCTCTGGCGTTGTTCTCTTACACTATCAGTTGTGGATCGGCTTGCCCCGCCTCGTTGGCGGCGCAGTCCCGACCCGGCTGATACTCTCAGGTTTGTATCTTCGCGCACTATCTAGTTTTCAAAGAACCGACTCGGATTCCCCGCCGCAAGCCACTTTCGAGGCTCATTTAGGGGAACCTTTCAATACTACTATCGACTACCCACTCTGTCAATCCCCTATTTTTGATTTTCTTTCAGCGGCCCATCAAGCCCCTCGCTGGCGCCCATGAACCTCTTGTATCAAAAAGGAGAATCCGGCCGTCCCGAACGATTCGGAACCAACCCGCCCGCCCTGCTCCGGCAGGCAACCCTCGGTCAGCGCAATCGCTGGCCGGGGGACTTTTGATAATAGTCAAAGGAGCCGGAAAAGTCAAACAAACCGGCCCCAAAGAAGGAGTATCGGCCGTACCCACCAGCAAGCTTAGTCCTTCGATGCACAAGTTCGGCAACGTATTGTGCCCTCAGGACTAAGTGCTGAGGAAGCAAAACCGGCCGTTGGCTACCGTGGCCGTCATTGCGCCTCGAAGCACTTAGTCGAGGCCAATCCGGACCAGATGATACTGTCGCCCGCCCTTGCGAAGCACGAATACCCGGCCGGCAATCGCCTGCCCGACGGTGAATCTGGCCCGCTCGTCAGCCACCCGCACGTTGTTGACGTACACCCCGCCGCCCTTGACCAGGCGCATGGCCTCGCCCTTGGACGCCGCCAGCTTCGTCGACACCAGGAGATCGGCGACTCCCAGGCCGTCTCCGCCGAATGCCGAGGCTCCCAGTTCGGTCGACGGCACATCGTCGAACACCGCGATGATGTCATCGACATCGAGTTCGGCGATGCGCTCACCAAATAACAGCCCAGACGCGCGCTCGGCCCGATCGACCGCCTCCTGGCCGTGGATCATCCGGGTCACTTCGCGGGCCAGCACCCGCTGGGCTTCCCGCTTCTCCGGCGCAGCTGCCATCGTCTCTTCAAGGGCCAGGATCCGAGCCCGGTCGAGGAACGTGAAGAATTTCAAGTACTTCACGACATCACGGTCGTCGGTGTTGAGCCAGAACTGATAGAACCGGAACGGAGAGGTCAACGCCGGATCGAGCCAGACGGCGCCCGCCTCGGTCTTGCCAAACTTGACGCCCGTCGCCGTCGTCACAAGCGGCATGACCAGTCCGTGCGCCCTGCCGCCACGCAGTTTCCGAATCAGGTCGCAGCCCGCCGTGATATTGCCCCACTGATCGCTGCCGCCCATCTGCAGTGTGCAGTGGTGGCGATCGAAGAGTTCAAGAAAGTCGTACGACTGAAGCATCAGGTAGCTGAACTCCGTGTACGAAATCCCGTCCTCGGAGTCGAGACGGCGCTTCACCGACTCTTTCGCCAGCATGTAATTGATGGTGAAGTACTTTCCGATGTCGCGCAGAAACCCCAGCAGGTCCAGTTTGCGCAGCCAGTCGGCGTTGTTCACGATGCGCGCAGGATTCGATGGCGCGTCGAAGTCGAGCACCTTGGCAAGCTGCTCGCGAATACCCTCGAGATTGGCGTCGATTTGCTCGATGGTCAGCAGCTGGCGCTCGGCAGTCTTGCCGCTCGGATCGCCAATCATGCCCGTGCCGCCGCCCACAATCGCGATGGGACTGTGCCCGCACCGCTGCATGCGGGCGAGCGCGATCATGGGAAGCAGGGATCCCACGTGCAGGCTGGCGGCAGTCGGATCGAATCCGATATAGAGCGTGACCGCCTCTCGCGACAGCACGTCACGCAGCCCCTCAGTTGATTCGACGACCAGGCCCCGCCACTCCAGTTCGCTGAACGCATCACTTGCCATCGGCACACTCTCCAAGCCAATTACTATACCCCGGGCCCGCGGGAGGACGGTTCCCTGTGCGTGCCCCTCGAACACCATCCTGCTTTCGATGAGAGTCGGTTGGAGGGGGAGCTGGCACTTCGCAAAGCGGCCCCTCGAACCAAACCGATCTGCGTAAGTTCGCAAAACGTGCCGGACGGGCCGGGATAGGCGTGGGGATGGGGGCCCCCACGCGCGTTCGGCAGGAGAACCCGGAAGGCACGATTTTGCCGGTTTGTGTGAGCGGGGACGCGGAGCGAAGCGCCGGGTCCCCCCGGGCCATGCTTGTCCTGCCGACGATCGTGAGCGGGGACGCGGAGGGGATCTTCCTCCCGCGTTCTTCGCCGCCGCGGCCTACCGTTGGTCGAACACAACCCTCCGTCCCTGAATCGTCCAGCGGCCGTTGAGGATGTGCTGGATGGCGTCGGGGTAGATGCGGTGCTCCTGTTCGAGAATCCGTGCGGAAAGCGTGTCGTCGGTGTCGCCATCGAGCACGGGCACGGCGGTCTGCAGGATAATGGGGCCCGCATCCAGGTTCGTGTCGACAAAGTGGACCGTGGCGCCGGAGATCTTCGCGCCATGTTCGAGGGCCTGGCGTTGGGCGTGCAGGCCGGGAAAAGCCGGAAGCAAGGCGGGGTGGATATTGAGAATCCGGTTCGGAAACGCATTGACGAATGTCGCCCCGAGCAGGCGCATGAAGCCAGCCAGGCACACGAGCGAGACATCGCGGACGCGCAGGTCATCGACGAGCACCTGCTCGAACGCTTCGCGCGACGCATAGCTCTTGTGATCGCGCACCAGGGTGTCGATGCCCGCCTCGCGGGCTCGAACAAGCCCGTAGGCGTCAGTCCGATTCGAGATCACCAGCGCAAGGCGGGCGTCGAGACGACCGTCGCGCGCAGCGTCAATGATGGCCTGAAGGTTCGACCCCCGGCCCGAAATCAGCACGCCGATGTTGCGATTCATCTCTTCTCCTGATCGCGTCCGGCCCCGCGGCCCGGAGCTGCCGGGTCACGAAACTCGGACGGCATCTCGTCGAAATCCGGGGCCATCCAAATCTTGCCACTGGCTGATCCTGGCTTCCGCCGTCCCGGTATGGGCAGGTGGAAACTCACCGTGTGCCAATAGTCGGTCTCGATCTCCGCTAAGAGATCCGCACCGCGGCGCAACCCACGGCGAACGTTGTCGAAAACCGCCGGTAACATGCCGGAGGGAATCTCCATGCCGTGTCTGTCGCAACCGGGGAATTCGACCTCGAGGTCCACGACATCTCGTAATCGTGAAGATGGCCCCGCTGCCGCCGGAGGATGGAGCCGGTATTGTGAAGCACGCTTGGCGGTCACATGTGGCAGGACCACGCGCTCAAACTCCCGCAGGATCGGCCCAGTCCACCCTTCCCGCTTCAATCGCGGCAGAAGGGTGTACCAACCGTGGCGGTCCTCTGGTGAGTAATGAAACCGCTCTAGCAGCACGCGCCATGCGCGAGAGCCCAGGTCACGAAATGCGTTCTCCTTGTGCTGAAGAGTCCATTGAATTCCGGCGAGGACTTGGAAGTGCATGGTCTCGTAGCCGGCGGCCCACCATACAGCGACAGGGTCATCTGCGACTCGCGTGAACCACTGTGCCAGATGGGCAAGGCGCGGTGGCAGAGGGTCTGACGCACGTGTTGAAATCCCAGCGAGCCGTTTGTGGCGGTCCATCCTCTCGTCACGTGAGGAAAGAGAAATCAGATCGTCACCTACGGGATCTATAGCGTTCGGTGCCGGTTGCTCCGGACGAGGCGGATCGTCGTCGAGCCCGTACTCGGACAGTGGGTCAGGTTCGTCGCTTCCGAACGCGGACTGGGGTTCCGCATAGCGCACAAGCCTATCGAAGACGCACAGCCATTCTGCTGGAGGCGGCGGAGTGGCTGACGCAAAGAGCGCCGCTCCTTCGGTGGTACGCACGAGAGCCGCAACTTGTCCTCGCTGATGCGACTCAAGTTGCTTTGGATTTCCTTGAGACAGATCAACAATTGATTGACGCCAAGCGTGAGGATCATCAGCTTGGTTGGCCCAAGCACGCAAGCTGTTCCAGAGGACACCATGTCCGGAATCTGAATCCCGTCGGTAAGGTAGGGTCTGCGCGCCAAGGCTCCGCCACCGGTCTCGGACATCATCCTCAGCTCCACAGTCAAACGCAAGGATGCCCGCTGATTTGTTTTCGCCTCGCGAGTGCAGCCCTTCCAGCAGGTATCTGACGGGCGGATCTGACGCGGCGTACCCAACCAGAACGATGACGTAGGTTTCGAGAAGGTCTCGGACGAATCTTGTGGCCCACCCATCAGCGAGGTAGGCGCGTCCGAAGTCCGAACTGCTGAGGACGAGGCGTTGCCGCACTGCTACAGTCGACGGTCGATCGGCGCGTCGACCGTGCAAGTAGACCACGCCGTCGAAGGAACCGACACTCGCGAGATCTGGAAGTGCGGGCGGAATATGGACGGTTATTGACTTGTCGGCGCGCTCGAACAACAGATCAAAATTGGTCGTGACCACCTGCGGTTGCTTCCTGGCGTTTCGCGAGAGACGCAGAATGACTGAGTGGGCCTCCACGTCCGCGCGTCTGGGTGTCTTGAGGATCCGACTCACGACGTCCTCAACCTCGTCGGGCCTGTATTCCAGTTTAAGGAGATTGAACACCTGGTCCAGATTCGACGCTTCAGTCGACAGCTCGAACTGCCACCGGCTCTTGGCTTGGCTGGAAGTGCCGAGCGCGGCCATGACCCGTTTCGTCAATCCGCGGAAGTCCGGCAGACCCGCGGGAATCGATACACCGGCTCCGCAGAAGAACACGACTTTGCCCCGGTCGCGTTGCTCCAGAAGTTCTTCAGGAATGCACGGGCCGTCTGCGAAGAAGCGCATCGCTGCCCTCCGAATCCGTAATCGACTCAGGAAGTCAAAGAACGAGAACGATTGTAGCGGGCGTTTGGCTCCTCTAGAATCAATAACCTGCGGCAGTTCGACTCCCGCCGCCTCTAGACTTTGCTCGCCCTCGACTTGCTGATACCTAGAGTAGCCACCAGGGCCCTCCGCGCGTCAGAGGTCTTGGCAATCGTCGTCGATCCGGCGCTTCCGAACGGGCCCTCCAGGAGCGCAGAAGGGGTTGCAATACCAATTGTGTCCCTATGTATATACGTGTGACGTATACTAGAAGGGACATGGCGAGCGCAGAACCCGGGTCCTCTAGGACGGATAAACTCCAGCGCCTCTTCGAATTGGCGGCCGGCCAGGCTGGCTACTTCACTGCGGCGCAGGCGCGCGAGCTGGGCTACAGCGCTCGTAGCCTCGTGCATCATGTCGCCGCTGGGCACGTCGAACGAATGAGCCGCGGCTTCTACAGACTTGTGGGTGTGCCCGCCGGTCCGTACGAAGACATCGTGGCGGCGTGGCTGAAGCTCGTTCCCCGCCACGCGGTGGTGTCGCACGAAACGGCGCTCGCCTTGTACGATCTGGCACCGTCCCGCTCGCATGAGACTCATCTCACGCTGCCCCGGGAGTTCCGACCTCGGACTCCGCAGTCCTCGCCAGCCGTGGCGCTGCACACGACAACCGTTCCGCTACGCCGCGATGAGGTGACGAACCGTTTCGGCGTGCAGCTCACATCACCCGCGCGGACCATCGCCGACATCGCCGACATCGGTGCCGACCCCAGCGTCGTCATCGAAGCGACCGAGCGCGCCATCGCGTCGGGTCTCGTCTCTCCAAACGAATTGCTCGCAGCAGTGAAGCGCCGGTCTGGCCGAGTCCGACAACTTGTCGCAAGGGCTATCCAGAAGGCCGACCCACGTGCGTAAGTACGCCACGCCTGCTGCCTTTCGGGCTGCCGTCGAAGCCAGACTGCGCGAGCGCGCCCGTCGCCTCTTCGAACCCGCATATATTGTCCGTCGCCACGCCGCCCTCGAACGGCTGCTGGTGCGCCTGACCAGAGTTGCACCAAATCGATGGGCCCTCAAGGGTGGGTTGGCGCTCGAAACCAGGCTCAGGGAGCGCGCACGCGTCTCGATCGACTTGGACGCCGATCACCTGCACGGCGCCGAGGCAGCCCGTGCCGATCTCCAACGTGCCGCCATCGAGGACCTCGGCGACCACTTTGGCTTCTCCGTGGTCGGCAGTGACGAGCTCCGCGAAGCGGGTGTCGGTCTGGCCGTGCGGTACAAATTGGAGAGTTCCCTCGCCGGACAGCCGTTCGAGCCACTCCAGGTGGACGTCACGATCGCCCCACCTGATCCCTGGGATGCTCAGTCCTTGTGGCGGCCAGGACTCCTGACCGAATTCGGTCTCGACCCATTCGAGGTCTTTGTGATTCCCTTGGAGCGGCAGGTCGCCGAAAAGCTGCACGCGTACACGCGAATCTACCAGGGAGGCGGCACTACCCGGGCGAGAGATCTCGTGGATCTGCTGCTCATCCACCACCACGGGCGCGTCGACATCGGTCTGCTCACAGAGGTTATCCAGCGCGTGTTCCATCACCGCGCCACGCATGCGGTTCCCGAGCATCTCCCGCCTCCACCGGCCGCACTGGCTGTCGCCTATCGCAGGGAAGCGCGAGGAGTTTCCACTGTCGCCGGTCTTCCCGAAGTGCATCAACTGCTCGCGGAGTGGCTGGACCCAGTGTTGGCCGGGATTCACCAAGCAGGCGACGGCGGCAACACGCTGGCCGGCGCGCGGTGAGCCTACTCGTTGCTGACCGCGCGATAGTGGGCCGCGTCGTTATTCGAAGTCGGCTGGTAACCGAGTCACACGCATCTCACGTGCCACTCATGCAGCGAGGAGGCCCTTGACCGGACAATGTCTTTGATAACATATGCCTTTGAGTGCATTATCTGAAGAATGAAGTCAGGACAATGACGAACCTCGAACGCGTTACGAAGGGGCTGACCTGTGCGCGCCGCAAGAAGATTGAGGCCCGCGCCAAGCAGCTTATCGCGGAGGAAATGACCTTGCGGGAACTCCGGCAGGCGCGGAAGCTGACTCAGGTTCGCATGGCCAAGGCGCTCGGCATCACGCAGGACGGTGTGTCGCGCCTTGAAAAGCGCACAGATCTCCTGCTGTCTACACTTCGCAAGACCGTCAAGGCCATGGGGGGCAATCTGTCTCTCATCGCTGAGTTTCCCGACCGCGCTCCCGTCGTGTTGTCAGGAATCGCCAGCGATGACTTGGGGATCGCGGTCGTCGCCAGGAGACATGTCCCTGCCTAAATCGGTCGCGATGCGCTCAGGTCGCTTCCGATGGATTCATCGTGACGCGCGCAAGACCGCCGACGGCACGAACTTGTAAGCACTCCTTACGCGTTGCCACCCGTCGATTTCCCGATCTCAGGGCGGTGCCATCAAGTTCAACGTAACGTCCTGCGGCGTCGTTGGTCATCGACGGCGACGCCGACTCGATCTGTCCTGATCGAGCATCTCGGTGCATCCCCGCGCGCGCAGCGTCAATGATGGCCTGAAGGTTCGACCCCCGGCCCGAGATTAAGACGCCGATATTGCGGTTCACGGCTCCCCCCTTCGCCATCATTCGGGCACGCCCCGTACGATAACAGAAATCCCGAAACTGACCCGGCAAGCGGCACTCGGAATGCGCGCAGGTTCAGTTGTTGACAACACACGACGTGTGTCATATAGTGTGTGTAATACACTATATGACACACGTCACCGACCTCTCCAGCGCCTACGAAAACCTCCGACTCGAACTGCGCCGCGGCTGCCTGGCCCTTGCCGTGCTTGCCGCGCTCCGCTCCGAGCAATACGGGTATTCACTGCGCAAGATCCTGGCCGACCGGGGGATGGCGATCGACGAGAACACGCTGTACCCGCTCCTGAGACGACTGGAAACGCAAGGCCTGCTCGTCAGCGAATGGCGCGAGGAGGACAAACGGAACAAACGCTTCTACCGCCTGTCCCCGGACGGCAAATCAATTCTGAAACAACTGCTCGCCGAATGGCGAAGCATCAACGACTCGCTCGCAGCCATTCTCTGAGGAGCAACGATATGGATCTTCTCGATCGCTACCTGCATGCGGTGAAGTTCTGGCTGCCCAAAGCGCAGCGGCAGGACATCGTCTCAGAATTGTCTGAAGATATCCGGTCACAAATCGAGGACAAGGAAGCGGAACTCGGGCGCCCACTGACGGAGGCCGACGTCGAGGCGATCCTGATCCGTGTCGGCCGCCCGGTGCTGGTGGCGAATCGCTACCTGCCACAGCGGCACTTGATCGGTCCCGCGCTGTACCCGATCTACGTGTTCGTGTTGAAGATCGTGACTGCGTGCTACCTCGTACCCTGGATTCTGGTGGGCATTGGCCTGATGCTCTACAGCCCTGGGTATCGGGCGGCGCACGGCGGCGGCTGGGTCGGCGCGCTTGGGGCGGTCTGGGGTGGATTCTGGTTGACGACCCTGGTGGCCGTCGGCGCGGTGACTGTGGTCTTTGCCACGCTGGAGCGGGGGGCGTCGAAGCCAGGATTCCTGGAGACGTGGAGCCCGCGGAAGCTCCCGCCTGTTCGCGACCCCAACCGGATCTCCCGAGCCGACTCCATCATGGAATTGGTGGCGAACATCGTGTTCGCCAGTTGGTGGGTTCTCTTCATGTCATCGCCCATCGTCCTCGACCGCCCGGATATCCGGATCACGCTGGCGCCGGTGTGGGTCTATTTCTTCTGGGGCTACCTGATGACGGCCGCAGCCAACGTCGCGCTGGGGGGAATGAACCTGCTTCGGCCGAATTGGACGCGAGCGAAGGCCGGATTCCGTCTGGCAACCAACCTGTGCGGTTCAGCGCTGTTCTGCACATTGACCCAGTCCGACATCCTGCTGAACATCAGCCTGGCCCCCGGCAGTACGGCGGACGGACAGGCCATCGCGGCCGCGATCAACATGTGGGCATCGCGGGCGTTACCCTTCGCGATTGGCATCGGGTTGGTGGTGCTCGCCGTCGATATTCGGCGGCTGGTCAGGGTGAAAGCGGCGTGACGCCAGCTGCCGGAGGACTACAAATTGCCGTAGATCACGCCGGGATCGCCAGCCAAGATCTTCCCGATCACCGTGGCCCGCGACTCGCCCGCCGATCGCAGCATCGTGAGCACCCGATCCTGGTCGTCAGGCGCGCACCCGACGATCATCCCGATGCCCATGTTGAAGGCACGATACATGTCGGCGTCAGGGACATTGCCTGAGCGTTGCAGGAATCGGAAGACCGCGTTGGGGGACCAGGTCGACGGATCGATGAGCGCAACCACGCCCGGCGGCAGCACGCGGGGAAGATTCTCCGTGATGCCGCCGCCCGTAATGTGCGCCATCGCTTTCACCAGGCCCGCATCGAGCAGCGGCCGGAGGATCGGCAGGTACGACCGATGGATGCGCAGGAGTTCCTCGCCGATCGTGCATCCGAGCTCAGGCACTTCGGCGGCAACGCTCAGCCCGAGGTGATCGAACACAATCGCACGAGCCAGCGAATAACCATTCGTGTGGAGACCCGAGGATCGCAGGCCGATCAGGACATCTCCGACACGCAGGCGCTCGCCGGTGATGACGCGATCGCGTTCAACGACGCCGACGATGAAGCCGGCCATGTCGTACTCTCCTGACGTATAGAAGCCAGGCATCTCGGCCGTTTCTCCGCCGATCAGCGCACACCCGTTCTCCCGGCATGCCGTGGCCACGCCCTCGACCACCTGGCTCGCGACGTCAGGAGAGAGCTTCCCCGTGGCGAGGTAATCGAGAAAGAACAGCGGCACGGCGCCCTGCACAAGGATGTCGTTGACGCAGTGATTGACGAGGCACTGGCCGACGGTCGAGTGCCGGCCGGTCATGAAGGCGAGTTTCAGCTTGGTGCCGACCCCGTCGGCGCTCGACACGAGCACGGGATCGCGATAATCGGTGCCGAGCCGGAAGAGCCCGCCGAACGACCCAATCGACGACAACACGCCTGGCGTGAAGGTGCTCCGCGCGAACCCCTTGATGCGCCGGACGGTCTCGTTGCCCGCGTCGATATCAACGCCGGATTGCTTGTAGTCCATGGGAGTGCCCAATTCAGGGGTTGGGGATTGGGGATTAGGGATTGGCTAACCCCTAATCCCTAACCCCTAATCCCGATCCGCAACAGCGAAGCTCCCTTCACCGATCAATCCGCCCGCGCGTGTCGAGGGCAAGCGGCAACTGGAGAAACGCCGCCTCCTCGCGCGGGAAGGGCACCGGGTACGAACCCGTGTAGCACGACGTGCAGTACCGGGCGCGATCCGAATTGACCGACTGGAGCAGCCCCTCGTAGCTCAAGTAGTTCAGGCTGTCAGCTTCGATGTACTTGCGCACCTCGTCGAGCGTGTGCGTGGCCGCAATCAGATCGTTGCGCCTCGGCGTGTCGATGCCGTAGAAGCACGGCGAAATCGTCGGCGGACAGCTGATCCGCACGTGAACCTCTATCGCCCCTGCCGCCTTGATCATCTTCACAATCTTCCGGCTGGTCGTCCCCCGCACGATCGAATCATCGATGAGCACGACGCGCCGTCCCTGGAGGATGCTGCGCACGGGGTTCAGTTTGACCTTGACGCCGAAATGACGAATCGACTGCCGTGGCTCGATGAAGGTGCGACCGACATAGTGATTCCGGATGAGGCCAAATTCCAGCGGCACGCCCGACACCTCGGAATAGCCGACCGCGGCGCACACGCCCGAATCCGGCACGGGGACGACGACGTCGGCCGGCACGGCGGATTCCCGCGCCAGGAAACGTCCGAGATTGGTCCGCACCTCGTTGACGCTCCGGCCGAACACGAGGCTGTCGGGTCGAGAGAAATACACGTGCTCGAAGATGCAGTGGCAGGCCTGCGCCGGAGCGAATGGCCGGATCGACTTCACGCCATCGGCTCCGATGATGAGTACTTCGCCCGGCTCGACGTCGCGCACGTATGTCGCGCCAATCAGATCCATCGCGCAGGTTTCGGAGCAGACGACCCAGGCGCTGCCCAGCTGGCCGAGCGCCAACGGACGGAACCCATGGGGGTCGCGAACGGCCACGAGCCGGTCCCTGGTCAGAAAGAGCAGGGAGAACGCGCCCTGCACCCGGGTCACGGTGTCGACGAGCGCCTGCTCGATGTCTCGCGCCTTCGAGCGCGCATAGAGGTGCAGAAAGACCTCGGTATCGCTGGAGGTCTGAAAGATCGCTCCCTGCCTGCTCAGCTCATCCCGCAGTTCGGTCTGGTTGACGAGATTGCCGTTGTGGCACACCGCGATCTGGCCGTGCACGCACTCGATCAACAGCGGTTGCGCGTTTGCCAGGCCACTTGCCCCGGCGGTCGAATACCGCACGTGCCCGATGGCGCTCGTCCCGTCGAGTTTCGCCAGGACATCCTCGCCGAAGATATCGGCCACATACCCCATGCCGCGTTCTGCCCGCAGCATGACGCCATCTGACGAGACGATTCCGCCGCTCTCCTGGCCCCGATGCTGCAAGGCATACAGTCCCAGGTAGGCGAGATTGGCAGCCTCCGGATGACCGAAGACACCAAACACGCCGCACTCGTCTTTGAACTTGTCGAGCATTCGTCCATTCGCCGAGTCTAAAAACCCGGCCTACATTAGGGAATTCAGGTCCGAAGACCCGGCCTCCACCAGAAAATTCAGGTCCGTTCCTCGTCGAACACCCGGACGAACACCTCGTCCACGTGTCGCAACTGGTGCCCCAGGTCGAAGAGGCGATCCAGGTCCGCGGCGGCGACCACGGCTGTCACGTCGGCGTCGAGCTTGAGCAGCTCGCGGAAATCGCTGCGCTCCTCGAATGAGCGCATGGCGTTGCGCTGCACCCATTGATACGCCTGCTCGCGAGACACGCCCTTGCTCGCCAGCGCCAGCAGCACTGATCCGGAGAACACGACCCCGCGCGACATCTCCAGATTACTCAGCATGCGGTCGGGATGAACAACCATGTCGGCCGCGATGCGCGTGAACCGTCGCAGCATGTGATCGAGCGCGATGAAGCTGTCGGGCAGGATGACGCGTTCAACCGACGAGTGCGAAATGTCCCGCTCGTGCCAGAGCGCGATGTTTTCCATCGCAGCAACCAGGTTGCCCCGCAGCAGTCTGGCCAGGCCCACCACCTGTTCGCAGCCGATCGGATTGCGCTTGTGGGGCATGGCCGACGAGCCCTTCTGGCCCCGATCAAACGGCTCCTCGACTTCGCCGATCTCGGTCTTCTGCAGCCCGCGGATCTCCAACGCGAACTTCTCGAGCGACGCCGCGGTGATGGCCAGCGCAGACATCAGCTCGGCATGTCGATCGCGCTGGATGACCTGCGAGGATACCGGCGCGGCCCGCAGCCCGAGCTTCTCGCACGCCAGCCGCTCAATGGCCGGATCCAGATGGGCATACGTGCCCACGGCCCCCGACATCTTACCGACTGAGACGATGTCGCGGGCCCGTTGGATCCTGCCGACGTCGCGCCCAAGCTCCGCGTACCAAATCGCCAGCTTCAGTCCGAACGTCGTCGGCTCGGCGTGTACGCCATGCGTGCGGCCGATAATCGGCGTGCGGCGGTGCTCGAGCGCGCGCGATTTGACCGCAGCCCGCAGGGCCGCCACGCGCGTCAGCGTCAAATCGCAGGCGTCCCGGAGCTGCAGCGCCAGCGCCGTGTCGAGCACGTCGGACGATGTCAGGCCGAAGTGCAGCCAGCGCGCCTCCGGGCCGACGTGTTCGGCCACCGATGTCGTAAACGCGATGATGTCGTGCTTGGTGATCGCTTCGACTTCGTCAATGCGGGCGATGTCGAATGCGCCCCGCTCGCGAATGGCCCGGGCGGCGTCGGCGGGAATGACGCCGGTCTCCGCCATCGCCTCGGCCGCGGCCACCTCGACCCGGAGCCAGGTCTGGTACCGGTGCGCGTCGCTCCAAATCCGTCCCATCTCGGGATGCGTATAGCGGGCGATCATCAGGCCACTCGCAATTGATTCTGAGTAAGGCTCAAGCCGTTGACCGAGCCAAGCACGGCCGCGGACAGCGGCGTCCGCGTCAGCAGTTCGCGCGCGACACGGGCCACATCGTCGACGGTCACGGCCATGATCCCGGCGATCGTCTCATCGATCGTGAACATCTGATCGAAGTAGATTTCCTGTCTGGCCAGGTACGCCGCTCGATGCCAGGTGCTTTCGAGCCCGAGCAGCAGGCCGCCCTTCACGTTGTCCTTGGCGCGCTGCAGTTCGGCATCCCCAACCGGCACCGTCACGAGCTGCCGCAGCTCGTTCATGATGACGGCGATCACCTCGGCCACCTTCTCGTTCGAACAGCCGGCGTAAATGCTGAGCAGGCCGGCGTCACGGAACGCACTCAGACCGCTGCCGACTGAGTAGGCCAGTCCACGCTTCTCGCGGACGTTCTGAAACAGCCGCGAACTCATCGATCCGCCCATCACGGTGTTGAGCACAAGCGCCGCATAGCGCTCGTGATGGTTCTGGGGATAGGCCCCGACGCCAAGACAGATGTGGCTCTGCTCGAGCTTCTTGTCGCGAATGATCAGCAGCGGCTGGTCGGTGGGCGGATCGTCGCACGGCAGTGGTTGGCCGGTCCGCGTGCCGCCAAACGCCCGCTGCATCAACTCGCGCACGCGGGCGTGCTCGAGATTGCCGGCCGCAGCGATAATCAGATTGTTCGACGTGTAGGTGTCGGCAAAGTACTCGCGGAGGGCCCGGGCCGTCAGGGCTTCAATGCTCTCCTTTGTGCCGAGGATGGGCATCCCGAGCGGATGTCCGCCCCAGAACCGCTGCAGGAACATCTCGTGGACCAGGTCGTCGGGCGTGTCCTCGACCATCTTGATTTCTTCGACGACGACGTTCTTCTCGCGATCCACATCCTCGTCGGCAAACCGTGGGTGCAGCACGACGTCTGACAAGATGTCGACCGCCACCTCCAGCTGCTCGTCCAGCACCTTGATCGAGTAGTTGGCGTTCTCCTTGCCCGTGGAGGCATCCATCTGGCCGCCGATCGAGTCCACCTCTTGAGCGATGGCCTCCGCCGACCGGGTTTCCGACCCTTTGAAAAGCATGTGTTCGACGAAGTGGGCGATTCCGGGCCAGGACGTCCCTTCTTGTCGCGATCCCCTCGTCAACCACACGCCGAAGCTGACCGAGCGGACGTGCGGAATCGACTCCGTCAAGAGACGAAGACCGTTGTCGAGCGTGTCGCGAACAACCATCGGCAGGTTTACAGTTGGAATGGCGCGTTAAAAGGAGGCCACAAAGTGTTTAGTACCAACAACTTGCAGCCATATGACACCAATGATGATACCATGTCGCAAGAAGCCGCAGCAATGAAAAAGGCAGACAATTTCCCTACGATAGAACTGCTGGACCTGACGCGTGCCGAAATTGATACGGCCCTGCGCGACCTGGGGGTCGAACCCTACCGGGCAAGCCAGCTTTTCGGGTGGGTCCATCAGCGCGGTGTCGTCGACTTTCGGCTGATGACGGATCTGTCGCAGGATCTCCGGCGCCTGCTGGCCGAGCACTTCCACATCTCGACGCTGGCCATCGCCAGGCGGGATATATCCGAGGACGGCACCCAGAAGTTCCTGTTCTCGCTGGCCGATGGAACCCACATTGAGTCCGTGTTCATTCCAGATGAGGGGGCGCAGACCTTCTGTCTCTCGACGCAGGTCGGCTGCGCGATGGGATGTGCCTTCTGTCTGACGGCAACGATGGGGCTCGTGCGCAACCTGCGCCCGGGCGAAATCGTCGGCCAAGTGCGCGCGCTCACTGCGGCCGTGCCCCTGGGCGACAAGGCGTTCAACATCGTGCTGATGGGCATGGGTGAGCCGCTCCACAACTACGACCACACGATGGCGGCCCTGCGCATCCTCTGCGACGAAGCGGGCCTGGGCGTGTCGCCGAGGCGGATCACGCTGTCGACGGTCGGACTTGTGCCGGCGATCGAGCGCCTCGCGACCGAAACGCTGATGCCCAATCTCGCGATTTCGCTGCACGCCGCCTCGGAGGATGTGCGAGCGCGGCTCGTGCCTACTGCGCACAAGTACAGCATCGCGGAGATCCTCGGGGCGTGTCGGCGGTTTCCGCTGAAGCATCGTGATCGCATCACGTTCGAATATGTATTGCTGGCGGGCGTCAACGACTCAGACGCCGAGGCGCGCAAACTGGCGAAGCTGCTGAGAGGCATGCAGGCCAAAGTCAATCTCATCCCGCTCAACGCGGCTGCGGGCATTCCATTCGAGCGCCCGTCGGACGATCGGATCAATGAATTCGGCCGAATTCTCGCCGAACACCACGTCTTCGTCTCCGTGCGCAAGAGCCGTGGCCGCGACATCCGTGCGGCGTGCGGACAGCTGGCCATCGGCGGCGGCCGGAAATCTCCCGCACAGAAACTGGCTGACGCGATCGGGTAACCGCACGGTGACGCGGCGATTCGCTCCGCGTCCCCGCTCACACTCGCCGGCAAGACATGCCTACCGGGATCTGTTGCCGAACGGGCGTGGGGGCCCCCAGCCCCACGCCTGTCTCGGCCCGTCCGGCACGTCTTGCGAACTGACGCTGTCGGCTCGGTTCGAGGGGCCGCTTCGCGAATCGCCGCGTCACCTCTCGAGCGTGCCGTCCAGCGCGGGCGAATCGATGCGCACGCGGACGCGGGTGTTGCGCGGCAGGCCGGCTGGAATGCGGATCTTCAGAAAATTATCGGTGAGCACGACCGTACCGTCATCGAGTGTGAGGCCAGGCCGAACCGACCCAATCTGCGAGGCGACGAATCGGCCTGCGAGTCGTTCAGCAACGTCGCGCAACCGTCTCGAGCGCGTTTTGATCAGAGCCGCATTCACCTTTGGCGCCATCACCGCGGCGTCGGTGCCGGGTCGGTCCGAATACGGAAACACGTGCACGTAACCAAACGGCATCTGTTCCATCGCACGGGCCATGGTCTCCACGTCCTGGTCCGATTCGCCGGGAAAACCCACGATCACATCACTCCCGATGGAGGCGTGCGGGAGCCGCTGATGAATCTGATCAACCAGAACCCGATACGACTCGAAGGTGTACGGCCTCCGCATGGCGCGCAGCACCCGATCGCTGGCGTGTTGAAGCGGCAGGTGGAAATGCGGCGCGAATCTGCCGGACCGAGCCACCAGGTCGACGACGTCGTGCGAGCAGTCCATCGGCTCGAGCGAACTGAGGCGAAACGTCACGTCGCCCGGCTGTCGATCCAGCACGCGGAGCAGCCCGGTCAGTGACGCTGCAGGCTCGAGGTCCCGCCCGAACGACCCGAGGTGCACGCCAACCAGCCACAGCTCCTTGTACCCCGCAGCCACGACCCGTTCGATCTCCTCGCGGATCTCACCAACCTGACGACTGCGCGAAGATCCGCGCGTGGACGGGATGATGCAGAACGAGCAGCTGTGATCGCAGCCGGTCTGCACGCGTAGCGGATATGCTGTGCGCCCCATCGCCCCTGGCGCCACGCCGCCTCCGCACAAGCCGTCACCCTGACCTGGCTGATCGCGCGATCGAAGATCGAGCGCCTCGTCAACCAGCCGCAGCAATCCGTCTTTCTGCGGATTCGGCACGACCTTGACGACATTGGGGAGTTGGTCGAGATCGTCCGGCCGTCGTGTGGCGTAGCATCCCGTCACGACGATGCGGGCAGACGGATTGTCGCGTGAGAGTCCTCGAATAGCTCGCCGCGCGTTCTGATCGGCGGCACCAGTGACGGAGCACGTGTTGACGATGACGAGATCGGCGGATCGGAGAGGCGCCTCGACCGCGCCTCGCAGCCGCAAGCCCTCCTCGAACTGGAAGGAGTCGGCCTGGTTGACGCGGCAGCCGAATGTGACGATGGCGTATTTCATTCGGGGGTCGGGATTCGGGATTCGGGATTCGGGATTGGCGGGCGGTCTTTGCTAATCCCCAATCCCCAACCCCTAACCCCTGATCTCATGGCTCCGCCGCTAGTCTTGCTGCGGCCTGCTCGACCTTGTCGGCGAGTTTGGCCTTGTATGCGATCACTCGCGCGGCGAGGTCCGGATCGGCAATCGCCAGGATCTGCGCCGCCAGCACTCCCGCATTGACGGCGCCAGACTTACCGACGGCAACGGTCGCCACGGGCACCCCTGGAGGCATCTGCACGGTCGACAAGAGCGCGTCCAAACCAAGGAGAGGAGACGAATCGATGGGCACGCCGATCACGGGCTTGGGCGTGTGGGCAGCCACCATGCCCGCCAGATGCGCTGCGGCTCCGGCGCCCACAATGAACACCTGGACGCCGCGAGCTGGCGCGTCGGTCATGATGCGCTGCACGCGTGCCGGCGACCGGTGCGCCGAGGCGACGGTCATCTCGCATGAGACACCCAGCTCGCGCAGCACATCCACTGCGCCGCGCATGATTGGGGCGTCGGAATCGGAGCCCATGAGAATCTGGACTTGGATTGGGTTCATGGTGTTCCATCCGGGCACGGCATGCCGTGCCCCTACGAATTCCCGATTGCCCTGAGTCCAATATCGCGCCGATAGTGGGCGCGGTCAAACGTGATGCACGCCACGGCGCCGTACGCAGTCTCCCGCGCGGCCTGAAAGTCCCGTCCGCGCGCAACGACGGTCAGAACCCGGCCGCCGCTTGTCACGAACTCCTCGTCTCGCAGTGCCGTGCCCGCGTGGAAGACCCACACGCCGGGCAACGACGCGGCCGCGTCGAGCCCGCCAATGACCTTTCCGGTCTCGAATCCATCCGGATACCCGCCGGAGGCCATGACGACGCCGACAAGCGGCTCAGCGCTCACGCGGCACACGCCCGACTTGAGCGCACCGCGTGATGCGTCAACCAGGTGCGGCAGCAGATCTTCGCCGATGGCCGGCATGATCACCTGGGTTTCTGGGTCGCCGAGCCGGGCATTGAACTCAATGACGCGTGGGCCATCCGACGTCATCATCAATCCACAATAGAGAAAGCCGCGGTACCGATGCCCCGCCGCGGCCATGCCGCCAAGCGTGGGAAAGACGATCTCGTCGAGAATCTTGTCGGCTGTTGCGGCGTCGATGAGCGGACTCGGACTGAACGCGCCCATCCCACCGGTGTTGGGGCCCTCGTCGCCATCGTAGGCGCGTTTATGGTCTTCGGCCGATGGCAGGACGAGCGCGTTGGCTCCATCGGTCAGGACGAAGAACGACGCTTCGCGGCCTTGCAGGCACTCCTCGATGACCAGCTGCGCGCCTGCGTCGCCGAACCGGCGATCCACCATCATGTCCTGGACGGCCGCCTCAGCGGCGGCCTGATCCTGGGCCACCACCACGCCCTTACCCGCGGCCAGGCCGTCGGCCTTCAGGACGACCGGGTAGCCAAATCGTGCGCGTCGAACCTCATCGATCGCGGCGGCGGCAGACTCACACGTGACGTGCTTGGCCGTGGGGACACCGGCGCGAGCCATCACGTCTTTCGCGAAAGCTTTGCTGGACTCCAGCCTTGCGGCCTCGGCGGTTGGCCCGACACACGGATGACCAGCTCGAGCCAGGGCGTTTCCCACGCCTCGAGTGAGTGGAAGCTCGGGGCCGATGACTGTCAGGTCGACGCGTTCGCGTTCGATCAGGGCAAGCAGGGCTCGGGGGTCGTCGGCCGCCACCGGCACACACCGGGTCGTCCGACTGATACCGGCGTTGCCTGGCGCGCAGACAACAGAGTCGGCCCCCGCCTCTCCGGCGAGTTTCCAGACCAGGGCGTGTTCACGAGCGCCACTGCCGACGACCAGGATTCTCATGGTTTTGCGAAGACGGACTTTCACCACGGGCTGTAAAGCTGTGATAGCCTAGCATATTCGGGCGAAGGTCTACGTCTGACAGGTGGGTCGAACCCGAGGGTTCTATCGAGCCACGGAGGGGGGTGTTCTAGTCGTGGCTGAAGTGAAAGTGCAAGAAGGCGAATCGATCGAGAGCGCACTCCGCCGATTCAAGCGGAAGGTCCAGCAAGAAGACATCATCAAGGACATCAAGAAGCACTCGTTCTACTTGAAACCCGGTGATAAACGCCGCGCGAAACAGGCGCTGGCACGCAAGCGAAATCGGAAGAAACTCCGACGAGAGACGGAGTAAGCCGAGGGCGACTTGATGGACTTCCACGACAAGATCCTTCAGTGCGCGGACTGCGGTGCGGACTTCGTGTGGACGGCGGGAGAACAAGCGTTCTACGCCGACAAGCACTTCACGAATGAACCGAAACGCTGCAAGGCGTGCAAGGCAAAACGTGGCTCACGCCAGAGCGCCGGTCACGGCGCCGGCCAGACGCGCGAACGCGTGGAGATTCGGGCGACCTGCTCGGCATGCGGCAAGGACACGACCGTGCCGTTCAAGCCGAGCCAGGGCCGTCCAGTGTACTGCCGCGAGTGCTTTCAACAGCGGAAGACTCGCGGGTAGCAAAGTTTACGGGCGCTCGGCCGACAGTCGGCCGAGCGTTGACCGTGTCAGTAGGCGGGATTTTTCCCTCAGCGGGTGAAGGGACTTTGCCATGCAGATTGATGAACGAATCGTCGGTAGCGTCACCATCCTCGACATGAAAGGCAAGATGACTCTTGGCGACGGCGATGAGTTGCTGCGCAAGAAGGTCACAGCTCTGGTCGAAAAAGGCTGCAAGAAGATCGTGCTCAACCTGGGCGACGTACCGTACATCGACAGCGCAGGCCTGGGCGAAATCGTGCGCACGTACACCACGGTGAGTCGCCAGGCCGGCAGCCTGAAATTGCTCAATCTGACGAAGCGGATCACGGATCTGCTGTCGATCACCAAGCTGCTCACGGTGTTCGATACGTTCGATTCCGAGGGCGAGGCCGTAAAGAGCTTCGGCGCCTGACGCCCGCTGATTACCGCGCTTCATGGCGCGCAGTATTTCTACCCAGACACATGCCCCCGACCCCTCCGCCGATGGAGGGGAACGGCGGGGGTTTATGTTGATCCCATTCATCAGGTCGCTGCGCCCTGAGCAGTGGACCAAGAACCTCTTTGTGTTCGGCGGGTTGCTGTTCGCGCGTGAGCTGTTCGTCCCCTTGGCGTTTGGTCGAACGGTGGTGGCCTTCGTCGCGTTCTGTCTCCTGTCCGGCGTCGTGTACGTCTTCAACGACATCATGGACCGCGAGGCCGACCGACTTCACCCAATCAAGTCGTCCCGGCCCATCGCCTCGGGGACCATCTCGCCCGGGCTGGCCGGGGGCGGCGCGGCGGTTCTGGCGATTGCAGCGCTCAGCATCGCCTTCTGGCTCGGTTGGGCGTTCTTCGTGGTCGCCGTCTCGTACCTGGTGTTGCAGTCGCTCTATTCCGGGCCGCTCAAACACATCGTCATTCTCGATGTGCTGACGATTGCCATAGGATTCGTGCTGCGCGCGGTGGGTGGCGCTGTCGCGATTGCCGTGCCGATCAGCAACTGGTTGCTGGTTGACATGATCCTGCTCGCGCTGTTTCTCGCCATGAGCAAGCGCCGGCACGAACTGGTTTTGCTGGCGGACAGCGCGGTCGGGCATCGCCGGATCCTGGGTGAGTACAGCCCGTACTTGCTGGATCAGATGATCGCGGTCGTCACCGCGTCGACGCTGATGTCCTACATCTTCTACTGCATCAGCCCGGAGACGTCCCAGAAGTTCGGGACCGATCTGCTGGGCCTGACAATCCCGTTTCCCCTGTACGGCATTTTCCGCTACCTGTACCTCGTGCATCAGCGTGAGGGCGGGGGCAGTCCCTCGCAAATGCTGATCAACGATCGGCCGCTGCTCGTCTGCGTGGCGCTCTGGGCACTGGCGGTAGTGGTCATCGTGTACAGGCCATACACCTGGTTTGGAGTATGACCAATGGCGTCCGAATTCACCGTTCGATCCGACTCGGTTGACGTCGAACAGATCATGGGCCGGATCCGGGCACGGATCGGCGAGAAGCGCGGCGTCGATTACACCGAGAACGAGATCCGCGAACTCGCCAACGTCACGATTGAGAAGTTCCTCGATCCGACGCGCGTGCGTTCCGATCTGCTGGAGTACTACCTCAAGAGCCGCCAGGCGGCTGAATCTGGCGCGGCGCCGGCGGGGAGCCCGTCGGGCACGCTGGTCGGCGGCCTTCGGCGGATCTTCAGCCCGCTTTTGAAGCCGTTTGCCAAGCTGAGTTCCATCAGGCACGCGGTCCGGGAACTGCGGCTCAATTTCGTGCTGATCCACAACCTGGTGATCGAGTTGACGCGGCTCGCCATCGAAGTGCGGAATCTCAAGATGCGTGTCGAGTCGCTGTCGAGCCGCCTTGACTTCAACGAGCGCCGTGCCCGAGCGCTGGAGAATGCGGTTCAGTACCGGCCTGGGTCGGGGCCGGCGGCCGGAGGTGATGCCGACAGGTCGGCCGGCACGTCCCAGCCTTCGAGGGCGGCCGGCACGTCGCCCCAGCCTTCCAGGACGGTTCCTGCGTCCCAGCCGTCGCCACAGCAGCCCCGGCGGGACAATGACGCTGGTGACGGGTCGGCAAAAGCCGAAGCGCAACGGCGGCGGCGGCGACGGCGACGCGGCCGCGGGGGCGCGGTCGGGCCTGGCCAGACGTTGTTCGAAGGCGGCGGCCCGGAAACTGCGGAGGGCTCGGCGCCGGCCGCGACGAACAACGCCACCGAGCCGGCTCAGTCGACGTCAGCGATTCCGGATCGCGACACGACAGGCCAGTGAAGATCGCGGTCGTTGTCCAGCGGTACGGCCTCGACATCAACGGGGGCGCGGAATTGCACGCGCGCTACGTCGCCGAACACCTCGCGCGTCACGCCGACGTGGAAGTGCTGACCACCTGCGCCCACGACTACATCACCTGGCGCAACGAACTTCCGGCTGGGCGCGAGTCGCTGAACGGGGTTCCCGTCCATCGGTTTCCTGTGTCGCGCGAGCGAGGCATCTACGACTTCGCCCGCCGGTCGAGCCTGGTGTTGGAGCAATACCACTCGCTCGCCGACGAACTGGGCTGGCTCGCGAGCGAAGGGCCGACGTCTCCGGCGCTCATCCGTCATATTCGGCAGAACCAGGGCCATTACGACTATTTCATCTTCTTCAGCTTCCGGTACTACCATGCATACCACGGCATTCGCGTGGTGCCGGCGCGGGCGCTGCTGGTGCCAACCGCCGAACGCGAGGGGGCGGTCGGACTGTCGATTTTCGCGCCGATGTTCTCGTCGGTCCGTGCGCTGATGTACAACTCGTTCGAAGAGCGGGCGATGATCCAGGCGGTCTCGGGCAATCACGACGTACCGCACGTGGTCGTGGGCATCGGGTCGGAGGTGCCCGCACACACCAGACCCGCGCGATTCCGCCAGCACTACGACATCCATTCGCCGTTTATCGTGTATGTCGGACGGATCGACGAGAACAAGGGCTGCAAGGAACTGTTTGCCTACTTCCAGCGGTATGCGGCGACTGTCAGTGGCGATTTGATGCTGGTGCTGATGGGGACATCGATCCTGCCGATCCCCGAACACCCGCGCATCCGCCACCTGGGATTCGTGTCGGACGAGGACAAGTTCAACGCGATTGCTGCCGCGGAAGCGCTCGTCATGCCGTCATACTTCGAGAGCCTGTCGATGGTCGCGCTCGAGGCGTGGGCACTTGGCAGGCCCGTGCTGGCCAACGGCCGGTGCGAGGTGCTGATGGGCCAGTGCATCCGGAGCAACGGCGGGCTGTACTACACGAATTACCGGGAGTTCCGTGAAACGCTGCAGGTGATTGAATCGAATCGGCCACTGGCCGAGGCACTGGGCAGCGGTGGCCGCGCCTACTATCGAGAGCACTACGACTGGCCGGTCATCGAACGCAAGTACATGGACATGCTGAACCGGCTGCAGCAGGCGGATCGGTCCGGCGAAGCCGCCGTCGGTGCCCATCCGATTCCGGGCTGGTGGGCCCGCCGGCGCGTCAACTGCCGCCCGGCCAACGACGTGGTGAAGGATCTCCCATCCGGAGCCGTGGTCGGCGGGGAGCGGCGAACGTGAACGGCCGGGCGCGCCCGCCCGCCGTGCACCAGGTGCTGGCCACGCTGGGCTATGGCGACGCCATCGGCAACTCGGTTCTCGGCATTCAGCGGGTGCTTCGGGCGGCCGGGTACACGTCTGACATCTTCGTCGAGACGGCAGATTCACGTCTCGAACCGCTGACCCGCGACTTCCGGGAACTGGTCGCCGAGAGCCATCCCGACAATGTGCTGATCCATCACTTCTCGATCGGATCGAGGGCCTCGCGCGTCGCCTACGCACTGCCCGATCGGATGATGCTGATTTACCACAACATCACGCCGCCGTCGTATTTCGTGGACATCCATACGCTGCTCGTCAGGTTCTGCTACCACGGCCGCCGGGAACTCGGGGCGTATGTCGATCGCTGTGATCTCGCCCTGGGAGCCTCGGAGTTCAATCGCCTGGAGCTGCAGCATCTCGGGTTTCCCCGAACCGGCGTGCTGCCCCCGATTGCGGACTTCTCTCTTCTCGACGTGCCACCAAACGACATCGTCGCGCACGAGTTCGACGACGACTGGACGAACATCCTGTTTGTCGGCCGGGTGATCCCCAATAAACGGATCGAGTACCTGATTCGCTTCTATGGGTTCTACAAGAAGCGATACAACCAGCGATCCCGGTTGCTGATCGTCGGGTCGTCACAGGAGTTCGAACGCTACCAGATGTTGCTCGACGGCCTGGTGGAGCGGCTGGGTCTCGCCGACGTGCACTTCACGGGTCACGTGTCGAACGAAGAACTCACCGCCTACTACGACGTGGCCGACGTCTTCTTGTGCGCCAGCGAGCACGAAGGATTCTGCGTGCCGCTGGTGGAGGCCTTCTACAAGCGCATCCCGGTGGTCGCGTGGGCGAAGACCGCCGTACCTGCGACGATGGACGGCGCCGGCGTCCTCTACGAGCAGCCCGACCCTGCGGAAGTGGCGGCGCTCATCGACCTCGTGGTCGGCGATGCCGACTTCAAGGAGACGCTTCTGCGCACGCAGGACGCGGCGCTCGATCGGCTCGCGGCAAGGGACTTTGCAGGAACGCTGCTGTCGTTCGTGGAGCGGGTACAGTCCAACCCGCGTTCCACGTGTCGAGAACGCGGAGTCCTGCTGGAGGCGGAGGGATAGCCTCCAGCAACCACCATGGTCATCAACCAGTGGGTTCCGGCCGCGCACCGCGGCGACGCTGTCGGCGACACCGTCCGCCGGCAGCGCGATGCGCTTCGGGCCATGGGGCACCGCTCGGACATCTTCTCCATCGACGCCGACGACAACATGCGATCGGAGGTCCGGAGTGTTGCCGAGCCGGACGCCGGAATGGGCGACGTTACGATCTACCATTTCGCCTTGACGTCACCGATGACCGAGGCCTTTGCCCGGCTTCGCGGCAAGCGTGTGCTGCAGTACCACAACATCACGCCGGCCCGGTTCTTCGCGCCGTACGATGATGGTCTCTTCCGGCTGGCCGTGCGCAGCAGGCACGAGCTGGCGTTGCTGGCGAACAGCGTCGATCTGGCTCTGGGCGTGTCTGACTATAACCGGCAGGAACTCGAACAACTCGGCTTTCGGGAAACGGGCGTCCTGCCGATCGCGGTCGATGTCGATCGCATCCTCAACGCGCCGCCAACGCCGGCACTGGACCTGCTCCTCGACGATCGGTGCGCGAATGTCGTCTTTGTCGGCCGCATTGTGCCGAACAAGAAGATCGAGGACATCATCCGGCTCGCCGAACACTACAAGCGATATGTGGATGCGTACTCCCGCTTCATCTTCGTCGGCCGCGATGATGTGGTGCCGCGCTATTCCTACATGCTGCGGGAGCTGGTCGCCCGGTTCGGCTGGCAGCCACACCAGTACCTGTTCACGGGCCAGGTGTCGGACGCGGAACTGGCGGCGTATTATCGTGCGGCCAGCGTCTACATCTCGATGAGCGAGCACGAGGGGTTCTGCGTGCCTCTGGTCGAGGCCATGGCGGCGGACGTGCCGGTGCTCGCGTATTCCTGCACGGCGATTCCTGAAACGCTCGCCGGCGCCGGCGTGCAGTTCGCGCCCAAGCAATTCGAACTGGCGGCCGAACTCCTCTACGAACTGGCGTACGACGACGGCGTGCGCGACGCCGTGCTCGAGGGTCAACGCCTCCGTCTCACACATTTTCTTGGCCGCCGCGTCGACACCGACCTGCAGCGGCTGGTGGATCGGTTCCAGTGAAAGTAGCATTCATCGTCCAACGGTACGGCTCGGAAATCCTCGGTGGCGCCGAGTACCACTGCCGGCTCGTGGCCGAGCGACTCGCCCAGCGCCACGACGTCGAAGTGCTGACGACGTGTGCGCGCGATTATGTGACCTGGAAGAACGAGTACCCCGAGGGGACCGATCGGGTCCGCGGCGTGCTCGTCAGGCGCTTTGCCAATGCCCAGACGCGCGACATCGACGCGTTCAACCGATACTCGGAGTGGATCTTCAACAACCCGCATTCTCCTGCCGAGGAGATGGAGTGGCTGCGCCAGCAGGGACCCTGGTGCCCGGCGCTCATTGAGTATCTCCAGCGCCACCATCGGACGTTCGATGCGCTGATCTTCTTCACGTATCTGTACGCACCCACGGTGCAGGGGCTCAAGGTCGCGCCTTCGCGCAGCATCCTCGTGCCGACCGCTCACGACGAACCGCCCATTCGGCTTGGCCTCTACCAGGAGGTGTTCAGCGGCGCCGCTGGAATCGCCTACAACACAGAGGTCGAACGACGGTTCCTGGCGTCGCGCTTCTCCATCCGGCCGGTGGCCGAAGAAACGGTTGGCTGCGGTGTGGAACTGCCGCCACCATCGCATGACCATCGCCGCCAGGGGGAATCCTCAGGCACCGAAGACGAGGATTCGCCGGCGGAACTCGAGTCGGCGTCTCGCTCGTCGATTGGCGCCCGGGGCGCGGCGTTCAGGCGGCGGCACAAGCTGCACGGACCCGTGGCGCTCTACGGGGGACGGATCGAACGGGGCAAGGGATGCGAGGAGTTGATTGAGTACTTCCGCACGTATCACGCCGACGGTGGAGAGGCCCAACTCGCCCTGATGGGCGTGAAGCTGATGCCGCTGCCGGAGGATCCGTACATCCGCTTCGCCGGGCTTCTGTCCGAGCGTGAGCGCATGCAGGCGCTCGAGGCAGCAACCGTCGTGATCGTGCCGTCACCGCACGAGAGCCTGTCGCTTCTGGCGCTCGAGGCGTTTGCGGCGGGCACGCCGGTCCTGGCAAACGCAAGGAGCGAGGTCCTGGTCGATCACTGCATCCGCAGCAACGCCGGGCTGTACTATGCGGACCGGGACGAGTTCGTGGAGTGCCTGAAGCTGCTGGTCACCGACCGCCGGCTCCGCACCGCCATGGGCCGGAACGGACGGACGTACGTCCAGGAACACTACCGATGGGATCTCGTCATGACGAAGATCGAGCGCCTGGTCGCAAGGGTGAAGGACAAATCGTAAGGGCACGGCATGCCGTGCCCGCCCGGGCAATCAGGATGCTGCGGGTTCTGGCGTAACGATATCCACGTCGCCGTTGTCGCCTTCAGCGGCGGGTCCGCCGCCATTGCGTTTCCGTCGCGGACGGATCTCGTAGCGCTTGATCATCTCATTGAGCGTGGTCGGCTTGATGCGCAGCAACTCCGCGGCGCGTTTCTGCACGCCGCCGGCGCTCTCGAGTGTCGTCTCGATGAGCCGCCGCTCGAAGTCCGAGACCACGTCCTTGAGCGACAGTCCCTCCGGCGGTACCACGACATGCGGGATCTGGAACGTCGGCTTCTTTCTGACCTGCTCGGGGATCAGGTCGACGTCAATCCGTGAGCCCGGCGACAGCACGACGGCGCGCTCGATGACATTCTCCAATTCGCGCACGTTGCCGGGCCAGTCGTAGTCGACCAGCAGGTCCAGGGCATCAGGCGTCAGTTCCAGATCGCCCTTGCCGTTTTCTTCGTTGTACTTGTGCAGGAAATGGTGAATGAGCGGCGGAATGTCCTCTTTCCGTTCCCTGAGCGCCGGCAACGGTATCGTAATGACGTGCAGCCGGTAGTACAGGTCCTCGCGAAACCGCGCTTCCTCCATCATCTGCCGCAAATCGACGTTGGTGGCCGCAATGATCCGGACGTCCACCTTGATGGTGTCCACGCCACCGAGGCGCATGAACTCGCGCTCCTGGATGACGCGCAGCAGTTTCGGCTGGGTCTCGAGGGGAATGTTGCCGATTTCGTCGAAGAAGATGCTCCCGCGGTCGGCGACCTCGAACAGGCCCTTCTTGGGATAGACCGCGCCGGTAAACGCGCCCTTGACGTGGCCGAAGAGGTTCGACTCGAGCAGGTCGGGCGGGAGGTTTCCGGAATTCACCGTGACAAACGCCCGGTCGGATCGGGCTGAGTGCGTGTGGATGGCGCGCGCCACCAGTTCCTTGCCCGTGCCGCTCTCGCCAGAAATGAGAATCGTCGATCGGCTTGGTGCGGCCTGGATGATCAGGTCGAACACCTGACGCATCCTGGCGCTGCGGCCGATGATGTTGTCGAACTTGTGGTAGCGCTCCTGCAGACTCTGGCGCAGGACGCGGTTTTCGGTCACCAGGCGGCGGCGCTCGACGGCGTTCTGCAGTACCGCGAGCACTTCGTCGTTCTTGAACGGCTTGGTGACGTAGTCAAAGGCGCCGCGCTTCATCGCGGCCACGGCCGTGTCGACTGAGGCAAACGCGGTGATCATGATGACCGCGATGTCGTCGTCGATCTTCTTGACCTCGTCGAGCACCGTGAGGCCGTCCATCCCTGGCATCATCACGTCCACGACAGCCGCATCCACCGGCACGGACCGCACCAGGTCAAGCCCTTCGGCTCCGCTCGATGCCAGGCGAACCTCGTACCCCTCTCGGGTGAGAAGCGCCTCGAGGATCTCCCGCATGATTTCTTCGTCGTCGATGACGAGAATGGTGGCCTTGCGGATCGTTGGTTCAGCGGCCACGGATTACGCCCCGCCTGCTGCTGCGCGTGAGGCGCCCTGCGCGAGCGGGAGAATCACCGTGAAGCGGGTGCCCTCGCCGACGTGGCTGTCGCAGGTGATCGTGCCGTCGTGTTCGTGCACGATGCCATAGGTGATCGAGAGTCCGAGCCCGGTTCCCTCACCCAGCGATTTCGTCGTGAAGAACGGATCGTAGATCCGCGCCAGATGCTCGGCCTGGATGCCGGCTCCGGTGTCGCCGATTTCGATGATGGCTTCCTCGCCGCGCGTGTGCGTAACAATCGACAACCATCCACCTCTCGGCATGGCATCGCGGGCGTTGATGAACAGGTTGAGGAACACCTGCTGCAGCTTGTGCTCCATCCCCATCACGACCGGAGAGGCCGGCGACAGGTCCCGGCGCACCTGGATGTTGACAGCCTTCAGCTGGTGCTCGAGCAGCGCGAGCACGTCGTTGATCACCCCGTTGATGTCGGTGGGCGCATGTTCGGTTGGCGCCTGGCCGCCGCGCGCCAGCGTGAGCAGCCCGTTGACGATCTTGGCGGCGCGGAACGTCTGCCGCTCGATCTTCTCGAGCAGTTTCGTGTCCGGATCGTCCGGGCTCGCGCGCTCGAGCAGCATCTGGGTATAGCTCGAGATGCCGGTGAGCGGCGTGTTGACCTCGTGCGCCACGCCAGCCGCCAGCAGACCGATTGACGCCATCTTGTCGGAGATCTGCAGCTGCTCCTCGAGCCGCGCCCGCGCCGTCACGTCCTCGAAGACGAGTATCGACCCTTCGGCCGGCCGACCGGCCCGCTCGTCCTGCAGCGGCACAATCGCGATATTGACGAGCAGTCCCTTGTCGGCGCGGCCCCGGGCCGAACCCAGCGGTACTCGATACAGGGTCGTTCCAGACGGGCCGTCGCGCCGGGCCGCTCGCAGCGCATCGGTGAACGCCGGCGAGAACAACTCGTCCAGCCGCTGCCCGATCGCCTCGGTGCGCCGGAGGTCGTAGAGTTGCTCGAGAGACCGGTTCCAGCGCACCACACGGTCGCCCGCATCGACCACGGCCAGACCGTTATCGAGCGATTCGAGGATGTTCTCGTTGAACTGCCGCATCCGCTCGACTTCGGACGCCTGCTGCTTGAGCTGCTGATACAGCCGGCCGTTCTCGAGCGACGTGGCCACCTGGGCCGCCACGGCGACCAGCAGCGCCATGTCCTCGCTGCTCAGCGGTTCGGCGCGATCCTTGCGCCCCAGCGCCAGCAGCGCGATCGTCGTCTGCTTGCACACGCACGGGATGAAGTAATGCACGCCCTGATCCCGCCAGTGCTCGACGTCTTCCATCGCGAACCGCCGATGCGAAAGCGTGTCGTCGAGTGCGATCACGTGGCCTGCTGCCAGGCGGGCCCCGATCCCTGACCGAACCGCCAGCTCAGGCGGCTGGCCGACGAATCCATGCGCACGAAGCGCCCGGAACACGCCCGCCGCTTCGTCGACCAGCATCAGCGCCATCCGGTCGATCACGAGCGTTTCGGTGATGCGCGACACGAGCCGGTCACTGAGTCGATCGATGTCGAGATCGGTCGACAGATCGCGCGCAAATCCAACGAGCGCCCGGCGATAGTCGTAGCGGTCGCGATACAACGCCCGGTCGAGCACGGTCTGGATAGCATCTTTGACCGGCCGGGCCAGCAACACCATCACCAGCGTGGCGAGGACCGCGATGAGCATGTTGGTCTGCGAGCCGTTCTCGAGGAACCACCAGCCTGCCAACCGCAGCAGCAGCGCGTAGATCGCGACGATGGCCGCCACAGCCGCGACGTACACGAGACTGCGCTTGATGATGACTTCCACGTCCATCAGGCGGTACCGCACGATCGCCGAGGCAAACGAGAGCGGGATCAGGCCAAGCGGAATGGCCAGCAGTTCCATGCGCACTGACGGCACGACGCCGAGCGCAAACGGCAGCGCATACCCAATCGCGAACGGTCCGCCCCCAAGCACGCTGCCCCAGACGATCCAGCGAAGCTGGCGTCGCGCCGTGACCGAGCGCACTTCCGCCAGCGCGCGCACGAGAACCGCGAAGCCGCACGCGAGGCAGATGCCGAAAAACAGCGGATCGAGCCGATCGAGCGCCGCAATCACCCGCCACAGCTCCCCGTGGTCGTCCAACCGGGAAATGGCAATGGCCCGGGTCGTGCCCATCAGGAGAGATGGCAGGTAGATCAACGGCAGCAACCGGGCTCCCAGAGGAGTGCGGACCCAGCTGCCGCTGCGTTCCGGAAACACCAGGCTGAAATGCAACAGCATCGGCCCGAGGGCCAGCATCGAGATCTCGTCAGCCCAGTAGAACACCCAGTCGAGGGAATTGAACCGCCCGGATGGCGAAAACGCAAACACGCCGAAGAACACCACCGACAGCCAGAAGAAGTGGAACGATGACTGATTGCCTGGCCGCCGCAGCCGGACCGCCGCGCCGACGATGAGGGTGAACACGCCCACCGCGGCCAGCACATAGTACAGAACGCTGTTGCCCTGCGGAACGGGAGCCAGTTTCACCTGGATCATCTCGCGCGTGCCGAGACGCAGCAGCGTGTACGTCAGTATCGATCCCGGTTTGGATCGATGCGCTGCGTCGACGATGTCAGTCGGACTATCGACAGGCTGGCCGTCGATGGCCACGAGAACGTCGCCCGACCGCAGCCCTGAGCGCGATGCGGCCGATCCATCGGCGAGTTCCGCCGCCGTCACGCCCTGGGGACGCTGCGCCCACAACACGCCATCTTCTACTTCGTGCCATGTGGCTCGCGACACGATGTTGGCCGCGCTCAGAGCCAGCAGGAGCACAACAACGCCAAGAGCGGCAAACCAGCCCAGCGCGCTGGGGGTTGAATGCCCAGCCGCGGACTTCCGCAAATCGTCTGCCCGCATCTGGTTGTCGTACATCAAGTTAGTAACTCTTTGCCTTTCCGATTAGTACCAGCAATCAACGTACCAAGCGCCGATCCCACCAGGAATGAACAAACGCTTATTATGCTTATATTTATGGCTTGTTGCTGCGAACCGCTCCCGGCGAGATCCATATGTGCGGATGAATGCTCCAACCTGATGGATCTCAGAAAATCAGTCCAGGACTGATTTTCCGAGGAGAGCCGGGCGGGGAAAATCAGTCCAGGACTGATTTTCTTCTAGAACCGGACCCGGACGCCACCAACGACGCGCTTGGGCGGCCGCACAACCAGCAATTCGTCGAAGACCGAGCGCTCGAGATTCGAGTCGCGGAACAGATTGCACACCGCCACGAGCAATTCCCAATCGGCTGAGGTGAAATTCAGGAACGGCAACGCCTGATTCACTTGAACGTCGAATCGTCGGTCGAAGCCCGTACCGCCGCCCGATGGCGTCTGGCGTGCGAAGCCCGTGTTGATCTTGTACAGCACGTACACGCGCGTTGCAGTGGGTCGAATATCTGTTTCGAGCGACGTGGTCAAGTCGTGGAAGCGCTGCCGCTCACGGCTTCGGCCTCCCATCCAGAGCGCCATGCCCGATCGATCGGGCGCCTGATCCCAGCGCGCCGTCGACTGCGAGTAGTCCATCGCGCCACGCAGGCTGCCAAGAATTCTCCGGCTCAGGCTGATGCTCCATCCCTGAGTTTCCAGATCGCCAAGCGCGGCGACGTAGTAATGACCCAGGCTCGGCACCGATCGTTCGGGAGTGGCGACAGCAAAGACGGCTCCGCCCTGATCCCCGACGCGCTGATAAAACGTCCGGAGTCCGACGACGAACGCCGCAATATCCCGCTCGACGCCGACCTCGAAGTGGTTCGTTCGCTGCGGGCGGAACCCTTGAGCTTCAGACCATGGAGAGAACGTCCGCTGGGCAGGCAGCATCGCACTGGCGCCGTTTCCGGTGCCCTGCAGAAACTCCTCTGCGCCAGGCGCCACCACCGATCGCGCCGCCACGGCCCGAATGCGGTACTGGCTGGCCGGGCGTATCGTCAGCGAGATTCTGGGGCTGAACAGTCCGTTGCCGGAAAGATAGTCCTGCCACGAATAGGTCACGCCATAGCCGAGGGTGACGTCGCGCGAGATGGTCCACTCATCGGAGCCATGAACGATGCCCACCGATCGCGCTCCGGTGCCCAGGTCCGGGACGCCTAACGCACTCGACCGATCGTAGTGCTGCGCGCTATACGTAATGCCTGCGACGTACCGATGCTCAGCCGAGCGCCTGGCCGCAAGCGATCCAGCAACAAACCACGAGCCGAGGCCGCCTTGCGTCAGCGCGGCACGGACGGCCCAGTCGCCCAGAGCGCCAACCGGCGCGCCCAGTGAGACGTATGCCACGCCAGCAGAGGCGACGGCGTTGGTCGACCACACGTCAGACGGACCGTTGAACGATCCGATGGTCACCAGATTCACCTGGCCGGTGAGCGGCAGCGCGTCGAACAGGCCGGATGTCGACCTGGCCGCCGCATTCAGTGAGCGGCCAAAAAACGAACGCCCCGCCTCCGTGGCGGTGTCGCCATCACCTGTTGTCACGCCCCTCGCGTCGTCAATGTCTTTCAGGACGCTGCGGGGAAGATGGCGAAGCCGCCAGTTGGCCTCGGTGTGATCGTGATCGGCGTCGGTGGTTGTGCCAATCACGGATCCACCGGGCAGCCCGTCGAACGGCAGGAAGCTGGCTGCCAGCACCTTGGCCGCTGGCACCGTCGTGCCAGTGGCGGTGAGCGACCGGAGCGCCACCGACACCACTGCCGGCGCGCTCGCTCTGACCTCGACCATCTGACGGGGCGCGGGGACGAAGCCGTCCAGGTGGATGCGCACCGTGTACGGACCTATCGGGAGCGCCCCGAAACGGAAGCGTCCGTCCTTGCCGGTGAGCGAAATGGCCACCGTCGCGCCAAGCGCCGACACCATGGCGCCGGCGAGCGGGTGTCCGCCCGTGTCCACGACCAGCCCATGGATATCGCCTTGCGTCGAGGCGCGGGCCACAACGGCCTGCGGCGAGCGAATCGACACGGACTGGGCAGACGCCGACGATGCAGCGGCAACGAATCCGGCGGCGGCCGCCACGACCACGAGTGTGGATGCGCGTGTCATAGGCCTACCCGTTTATCAATCACGGCCACCGCCGCTCGCAACCAGGGGCGGAACATGCCCCCGGCCCGGACGATCAAGCAGCCACTGAAAACATCACGTTCCGCGTGACAATCTTGCCCGAGAGTTTATCGCTGATCTTTATCTCCAAACGATACTCGCCTTCCGGAAAGCTCGCAAGCGGCACGTTCTGGTTCGCCAGCAGGTTGTGGCCCGCCGCGATGTCGAACTGCGGCGGCAGGGTCGCGGCATTGAACGTCTGCGGATTGGTCTTATTGAAGTACTTCTCCGGCTTGTCCGCGAACCGCTGGTAGAACAGATACTCGACCGCGATGTCCGGCTTGCGATCGCCATCCTGGCCGGTGTTGTAGATGAGAAACAACACGTTCAGGCCGCCGCCGGTCTTCGAGAGTTTCGTGCTGGCTGCCGGCGTGACGAGGCTGTTGCCAAGCGTATAGGGCTGTTCGGCGATCTGCTCGGCCGTCGGCGGCTTCTCAATCGGCTTCACCTCGTCAGCGAGGATGATGCTGCTGGTCGTGAGGTCGGTGCCCCAGAGATTCGGCACCGTGATGAGCTGCTTCAGGATCCCGACTTTCGGGCCCGCTGCTTTGGATTTGGCCTCGGTTGCCGCCCGTTCTCTCACGACGATGTACAGATCGTAGTCGCCGGCGGTGACGGAAAACGCGCGCGAGAGCCGGTAGGGTTCGCCGGCCGGCGGGGCCTTCAACTCGACGAAATGCACGCCCTGGAACGCGTAGTCTGGCGCTTTGGCGGCTGCATCCTGCGGATTCTTCGCGGGGGCGGCCTCGCTCTTTGCGGCGCCCGCAACGGCGACCGCAACGGCGGCGCCCGCTACCGGGGCCGCAGCCCCAGCGGGCGTCCTGGCGACAAGTCTCAAGTAGAGGGTGACCGTCTTGGCCGAGACCTGAGCCGGGTCGAGCGACAGCACGAAAGGAACAAAGGTGAGGCCGTTCTGGGCCTTGAGGAAATCGGTTCTCATCGACATGCCGATATCGGTGGGCACCTGCTGGCCCGCCGCAGCGGCATCTGCCATCTTGTAAGCGGCCTGAAGTTCCTGCTGCTGAATCTTGTCCAGCTTCTGGTCCTTCTTCTGCTGGGCAAGGGCGGGCGCATACGACACGGCGGCACTCGCAAGGATCGCGAACGCCAGGGGCGTCAGCACCCAACGACGAATATGCATAGCGACTCTACTCCTGACAGCAACGTTCAGCGGATGGGCCACGGGACCGATATTCGACGGTTTGAGGCCATACTCCGCTACCAGATCATAGGCTCCAAGCCTCAGTGCTGTCAAAGGTTTGCGGTGAGATCCATATGGTAATATCTCGGCCTGGACCTGCGCAGGGTTTGTCCTGCCAGGGGCATTGAGGACAGCCATGAAGATCGCTACGATTCACGGTCGAGAGATTCTGGATTCCAGAGGGAATCCCACTGTTGAAGTGGACGTGACACTCGCGGATGGCGCGTTTGGACGGGCGGCGGTGCCTTCTGGCGCGTCGACTGGCGAGCGAGAGGCCTTGGAACTCCGAGACGGGGACAAGCAGCGCTATCTGGGCAAAGGCGTGCTCAAGGCGGTCGGACACGTCAACGCGGAACTTGCAGGGGCGCTGGCGGGGGCAGACCTCAATCAGCGTGGGCTCGACCAGTTCATGATGACGCTCGACGGGACGGCCACCAAGAGCCGACTCGGCGCCAACGCCCTGCTGGGCGTCTCGATGGCGTTTTCGAAAGCCTGTGCCGCGAGTCGCCGCATCCCGCTCTATCGACATTACCGGGACCTGTTCGGCCAGCCCGACGCCGGTCCCTGGTTGATGCCTGTGCCGATGATGAACATTCTGAACGGCGGCGCTCACGCCGACTCCAACGTGGACGTTCAGGAGTTCATGGTGTTGCCGATCGGCCTGCCGAGCTTTCGCGAGGCCCTGCGCGCCGGCGCAGAAGTCTTCCACGCCCTCCGCGCGATTCTCAAGACGCGACGGCTGTCTACCGGGGTAGGAGACGAGGGCGGATTCGCACCCAGTCTCGCCTCCAACGCTCAGGCCCTTGACCTCGTGATCGACGCGATTGAGAAGGCCGGTTACAAACCCGGCCGGGACATTTGTCTCGGCATCGATGTGGCCGCCAGCGAACTCTGGGACGACAAGGCACCCCGCTCGACGCCATGGGATCCGGCGACGACGCACGAGGGCGCGTACGTGTTCAAGAAGTCGGGCGATGTGTCGCGGTCGTCGTCTCAGATGGTGGTGCTCTACAACGACTGGGTGGCCAAGTACCCCCTGGCGTCGATCGAAGACGGACTTGCGGAGGGAGACTGGAATGGCTGGCACGCATTGACTCAGGAACTCGGCGGGCGCGTGCAGATCGTGGGTGACGATATCTTCGTGACCAATCCGGAGATCCTGAAACAGGGCATTGAGCGAGGCATCGCCAATTCGATTCTGATCAAGCTCAATCAGATTGGCACCGTCTCCGAAACGCTCGACGCGATCGCGATGGCCCACGACGCAGGCTATACCACCGTGATTTCGCATCGGTCGGGCGAGACCGAAGATTCGACGATCGCGGATCTGGCTGTGGCCACCGGCGCGGGCCAGATCAAGACCGGTTCGGCCAGTCGCACGGATCGCATCGTGAAGTACAACCAGTTGCTGCGCATCGAGGAAGAGCTGGGCTCGGCGGCGCGTTATGCCGGACGCTCGGCCATTGCGCAACTGGCGTAGGAGGAGGAAGGCCGTGGACGAAGCGCTTGCCAACCGGCTCGTTCGAGAACTGGCCGACGCGATAGCCGCAGCCGCGGCGGCGGACGCTCGCGTGGCAGCGTGCCATGCCCAGGCGCGCGACGCCGGCCTGGAGGTCAAGGTTGCGCTCGCGGCGGAGGTGCGTTGTCTGGACGCCGCGTGCCCATCGCCTGAGCCGGTCCTGTCAATTGACCCCCAGCCGATCGTGTCGCCACCGCCGGCGGAGCTCACGCCGGCAGATCGTCGGTTCCTCAAAGCCATCCGCATCAGCTCGAACAGCCCGGCACCCGGTCGGCGGTAGAGAAATGTGACCCGGTCACTTTTCGGGGGAAATGTGACCCGGTCACTTTTCCGCGATCATTCCTCCCGGAAATGTGACCCGGTCACTTTTCCGCGACTAGAATAGGGCGGATGCTCAATCGTCGTACCGAACTCGATCCCCCAGCAACCCCCAGCGATGCGCCAGTCGCCGACATCGGCAGTCCCGGCGAATTTCCGTTTACGCGGGGCATCCAGCCGACCATGTATCGGGGACGCCTGTGGACCATGCGGCAGTACGCCGGGTTTGGCACGGCGCGCCAGTCGAACCAGCGGTACCGGTACCTGCTGGACCAGGGCGTCACGGGGCTGAGCGTCGCCTTCGATCTGCCTACACAGATCGGGTACGACTCGGATAGCCCGCTGGCGCTTGGCGAGGTGGGGAAAGTCGGCGTGGCGATCGATTCGATCGAGGACATGGCCGACCTGTTTGACGCCATCCCGCTCGACCGCGTCTCGACGTCGATGACGATCAATGCGACCGCGAGCACGCTGCTGGCGCTCTACATTGCGGTGGCCAGGCGGCAGGGTGTGCCGACCCGGGCGCTTGCGGGCACCGTGCAGAACGACATTCTCAAGGAGTACGTGGCGCGCGGCACGTACATCTTTCCGCCCCGCGCCTCGCTGCGCCTGGTGACCGACATCTTCTCGTTCTGCGAGCGAGAGGTGCCCGACTGGAACACGATTTCCATCAGCGGATACCACATCCGGGAGGCGGGATCGACGGCCGTCCAGGAGGTGGCGTTTACCCTCGCCAACGCCATTGCGTACGTGCAGGCGGGCATCGATGTCGGCCTCGACGTCAACCGCATCGGCCAGCGCGTGTCGTTCTTCTTCAACGCGCACAACGATTTCCTGGAGGAAATCGCCAAGTACCGGGCGGCGCGCCGCCTCTGGGCCGTCATCATGCGCGACCGGTTCCACGCCACACATCCGCGTGCCCAGGCCATGCGCTTCCACACGCAGACGGCCGGCAGTACCCTGGCCGCGCAGCAGCCCGACAACAACATCGTGCGCGTGGCCCTTCAGGCGCTCGCGGCGGTGCTCGGCGGCACGCAATCACTCCACTGCAACAGCCGGGACGAGGCGCTTGCGTTGCCGACCGAAGAGGCGGCCGCCATCGCGCTTCGCACCCAGCAGGTGATCGCGCATGAAACTGGTGTCGCCAACACGGTGGACCCGGTCGGCGGGTCGTACGTCGTCGAAGCGCTGACCGATCGGATCGAACGCGAGGCGATCGAGATCATCGAGACGATCGACCGGCTTGGCGGCACGCTGGCGGCGATTGATGCCGGCTTCGTGCAGCGAGCGATTCAGGATGCCGCGTATCAGGCGCAGAAGGCGATCGACAGCGGCGATGCGGTGGTGGTCGGCGTCAACCGGTTCACCACGGACGATCCGGTGACGATCGAGACACATCAGGTGGATCCGACCGTCGAGCGCGAGCAAATCGATCGGTTGCGTCAGTTGCGGGTCAGCCGGAGTGCGCGCGACTGGCGAGCTGCACTCGACGAGGTGTCGCGGGCCGCCGTGTCTGGCGACAACCTGATGCCGCCGCTCATCGCGGCGGTTGAGGCGAAGGCCACCGTGGGCGAGATCTCCGATGTCCTGCGCCAGCAATTCGGCGAATACCGAGAGCAGATCTGATGGACTGGACAACTCGCCGGAATTGCGGATCCCGTAGGGGCACGGCATGCCGTGCCCTCATGGCCGCGAGTGCTCGGCGGTTCGAAGCGGTAGCTCGCTCATGAGTACAGTGCCCTCGCCCCTTCTGCTCGACGTGCGCGGTCTGACGACCGAGTTTGTGAGCGCACGCGAGGGCGCCGTGCGCGTCGTCCGCGCCGTCGACGGCGTCAGCCTCCATCTGGCGCGGGGCGAAACGCTGGGCCTGGTCGGCGAATCCGGCTGCGGCAAATCGGTCACGGCGCTGTCGATTATCCGGCTCGTCCAGCCGCCGGGACGCATCACCGCCGGGGCGATCATCTTCGAGGGACGTGATCTGACGGCCCTGGGCGAAACGGAGATGCAGCGCGTGCGCGGCGCGCGGATCGGCTTCGTGTTCCAGGAACCGATGACCGCGCTCAATCCGGTCTTTACCATCGGCGATCAGATCGCAGAATCCCTTGTGGTTCACGGCCTGGCCGCCAGGGGCCCTGCCCGCGCCAGGGCCGTGGAACTGCTCGAGGCGGTCCGAATCCCCGAGCCCGGAAAGCGCGCCGGCGATTACCCGCACCAGTTGTCGGGCGGCATGCGCCAGCGGGCCCTGATTGCGGCCGCCATCAGTTGCCGGCCGTCGTTGCTCATCGCCGACGAACCGACCACGGCACTGGACGTCACGATTCAGGCTGAGATTCTCGATCTGTTGCGCGAGATGCGGGCGCAGTTTGGCCTGGCGCTGTTGCTCATCACGCACGATCTCGGCGTAGTCGCTCACCTGGCCGATCGCGTCGCGGTCATGTACGCCGGTCGGATCGTCGAGGAGGGTCCGACGGCCGCGGTGCTCTCCAAGCCGGCGCATCCCTACACGCGAGGCCTGCTGGCGTCGCTGCCCGGCGCAGCTCCGGGCACTCGGCTCAAGGCGATTCCAGGGTCCGTGCCTGATCTGTCCGAGCTTCCCGCCGGATGCGCGTTCTCCCCGCGATGCGCCGATCGCGAGCAACGGTGCGACGTGTGTCCGCCCGAGCCAACCTCACTCACGCCCGACCACGCCGTCCGCTGTTATCTCCATGTGAAGGTTGGATGATGGCACTTGTGGAGGTCCGGGAACTCGTCAAGCAATTCTCGAGGCGGCCGACGCCGTTCAGCCGCTTGTCGATCGTACGTGCCGTCGATGGCGTGAGCTTTGTCGTGGAGGAAGGCGAGACATTCGGCCTGGTCGGCGAATCGGGCAGCGGCAAGACGACAACCGGTCGCTGCATGCTCCGGCTGATCGAGCCGACATCGGGACAGTTTCTCTTCGGCAGCCGCGACGTCTTCACATTGACATCGGCCGACATGCGCGCCGCCCGCCGCGACATGCAGATGGTGTTCCAGGATCCCTATGCGTCGCTCAACCCGAGAATGCGTGCGGGAGCTATTGTCGAGGAGGGGCTCATCATCCACCGCGTGGGAACGAAGCAGGATCGCCAGGATCGAGTGAGAGAACTGTTTGCCCTGGTTGGACTGGATCCGCATCAGCTCGAGCGCTATCCCCATGAGTTCAGTGGAGGCCAGCGTCAGCGGATCGGGTTGGCGCGCGCGCTGGCGCTCCGGCCGTCGCTCATCGTGGCCGACGAGCCAGTCTCGGCGCTCGACGTGTCAATCCAGGCGCAGATTATCAACCTGTTCATGGATCTCCAGCAGGCGCTGGAGCTGACGCTCATCTTCATTGCGCACGATCTCCGACTGGTGCGGCACCTGTGCACGCGAGTGGCGGTGATGTACCGCGGCCGGATTGTGGAAATGGGCCGCACCGACGATGTGTTTCGAGAACCTGCGCATCCCTACACGCGGGCGCTGCTTTCGGCGGTTCCCGATCCCGACCCGGCGAGCCAACAGCCCAGAGTGACGTTCGACCCGACGACGTCAGACCTGCAGGCACCTCTGCGCGAAGTCGGGCCGGGGCACACAGCGGCCATCTGAAATCATCTCTCACCGTCTGCTCGGCCCCTGGCCAGCGAGACGACGGTTCCTCCGCGTCCCCGCTCACACAAGCCGGCAAAACATGCCTTACCGGGACGGGTCGCCGACCTGACGGTTGCGCTATTCGCGCAGCCCGTTTTGGCCCTCACGGCACGTTTTGCGAACTGATGCTGTCGGCTTGGTTCGAGGGGCCGCTTCGGAAGCCGTGTTCTCGCGGGCACACCCTCGCTCAGAGGTCGGGGCGATTGTCCCTTGTCTACGCCGCCCGAAGGTCGTCTTTTTCGACCCTGCCGTCGCGGATGTGAATGACGCGGCGGGCATGGACGGCGATGTCGGCTTCGTGGGTGACGAGAATGATGGTGTTTCCGGCCTGCGACAACCGGTCGAAGAGCGACATGATTTCGGCGCCGGTCTTCGAATCCAGATTGCCCGTCGGCTCGTCGGCGAGCAGAATCGAGGGGTTGTTCACGAGCGCCCGCGCAACGGCCACGCGCTGGCGCTGTCCGCCCGACAACTGGTTGGGTCGGTGCGTCATCCGATCCCCTAACTCCACCTTCTCCATGGCCGCTTTGGCGCGGACCAGGCGGTCGCGCGATGGCACGCCCGCGTAGACCAATGGCAGCTCGACGTTGTGGAGGGCAGTGGCTCGCGGCAGGAGGTTGAACGTCTGGAAGACGAACCCGATCTCCTCATTGCGAATCCTGGCCAGCTCGTCGTCGTTCATCTGGCTCACCTGCTTGTTGTTGAGCAGGTAGCTGCCTTTGCTCGGGGTGTCGAGACAGCCGATGAGATTCATCAGCGTCGACTTGCCCGAACCCGACGGCCCCATGATGGCCACGTATTCGCCGCGCTCGATGGAGATATCCACGCCACGCAGCGCGTGAATTTCTTCTGTGCCCATCACGTAGGTTTTCCAGAGATCTTGTGTTTCTATGAGTGCCATACGACCTGACGCGGGACCGGGGCGTTGATGACGCGGCGCTGCGGTCCGACGATTCCTCTCTAGGGAGATACGGGGTCGCCGGCCTGACGGTTCCCGGCGATAACGGGAAAGTGTAACACGGAGGCCTGCAATCGGTGGCGGTCCGCCTTCCGCCTTCGCCCCGACTACTCATGTTGGGCTACGGCGCGACAAGTCGCCCCGACGACGTCTGTTGGGCTTCGGCGGGACGGCCGTAGGGAGCGAAATGGGCCGACCCGAATTTCGCTCGCTACGGTCGAAAGAACAGCTCGACCAGTTTCGTGCTGTTGACCGGGACCTCGACCGTGT
>Ga0334722_10000879_pt1 | contig 41036 bp, 26 predicted proteins | sample C3_bottom_MG_FD_207210 | JGI IMG/M metagenome (GOLD analysis project Ga0334722, IMG submission 207210) | Sediment microbial communities from Yellowstone Lake, YNP, Wyoming, USA - C3_bottom | ecosystem: Environmental > Aquatic > Freshwater > Lake > Sediment | place: USA: Wyoming | collected...
CATAGAGTCACAAGGATCACGGTCGTTCGCGCGGGGATTCGATGCGCAAGGCGTCACCGCCAATCAAGAAGGGAACACGATGATGTTCAATCGAAGCAAGCTCCGGTGCGCGTGGCTGGTCTTGGTGCTGCTGTCTTGTGCGCTAGTCGAGGCGCGGCAAAGCCAGGTGGCGGTCGGGACTCCGCAGGGTTCGCTGGCGGTCGCGACGCAGGTGAACGCGCCGACCAACAGCATCACGTACGTGGGGAACTCCGGCTTCCTGATCCGGGTCGGCGACAAGAAGGTGCTCGTCGACGCCGTGTTCGAAGGGTTTCCAGGATCGTACGCGCCGCCGGCCTCGGTCCAGGATCTCGTGCTCAACGGCCGCGCGCCCTTCGACAATATCGACCTCATGCTGGCCACTCATAGCCACGCGGATCATTTCACCCCGGCGGCCGTCAGCCGGTCTCTCCAGAGCAACCCGCGTGCGGTGTTCGTGGGTCCGCCAGACACGGTCGCGCAGGTGACTGGCGCCGCCGGACGCGCGACGGCGTTGGATGTTCCGGACGGCCAGCGTCGGACTCTCCAGGTCAACGGCATGTCGATTGACGCCATGCCCCTGTCGCATGGCACGCCGCCACCCGGACAACCAGGCCTCGTGAATCTCGCGTATGTCGTGACAGTGGGGGGCATGACGTTCCTCCACACCGGCGATATCGATGCCTCAATCATCGGCCACGAAGCGCTCCGGACTCTGGTCGCCCCCGGCGATCGCATTGACGTCGCGTTCGTGGCGCACTTCCTGCTCAGCACACCGGGCCCTCTGCCGCTCGTCACGCAAGGGATCCACGCACGTTTCGTCGTGGCGTCTCATCTCCAATACACAGACCGCCCTCCGGACTTCGCTCAGATTCGCCGTAACTTCCCGGACGCGGTGTTGCTCAAGACGGAGATGGAGAGTTGGGCCATCCGATGAACGGAGGGTGATTCCCATGGCCGCTGCGCGGACTCGGTGCCTCGTCTCGATCGCCGCGTGCGTCCTGGCCGCGCACGCCGTCGGTTGCGGCAAGCGTTCGCCTGTCGCTCCGACCGTCGTCAACACCTCGCTGCTCGACATGGCGTTTGCGCAGGCCCGTCAGGAGCCGAACCTCACGAGCCTGGTCGTCGCGCGAAACGGCATCATCGAGCGGCAGGAGTACTTCCACGGCGGTGGACTCGACACCACGCAGTATGTCTGGTCAGTCACCAAGAGCGTTTTGTCTCTGACGGTCGGCGCGGCGATCGACCGCGGGTGCCTTCGTTCGCTCGATCAGACGCTGGGCGAACTGCTCGGCCACACGCTTGTCAGCGACCCTCAGAAGGCTGCCATCACGCTGCGGCATTTGCTAACCATGACCAGCGGCCTCGATTTTCCAGAGATGGCGTCGTATGTGAGCGGACCGAGCGTGTACAACGCCTGGTTCACGGCATTGGATCAGGTTGCCTGGGTTCTGGCGCGCACGCTGACGGCGACGCCGGGCCAGCGCTTCGAATACGGCTCAGGGACGATCCACCTCGCGTCGGTGGCCCTCACCCGCGCGTGCGGAGCGTCGACGGCCACGATGGCGGAGGCCAACCTGTTCGCCCCGCTTGGCATTCCACACCGGCCATGGGAGACGGATCACCAGGGCTACAACAACGGCGGAGCGGGGCTGGAGTTGTCGCCGCGCGACATGCAGGCGATCGGCGACCTCGTGCTCAACAACGGTCAGTATCAGGGCCGGCAAGTGGTCTCCGCGTCGTGGGTGCGGGCGATGACGAGCACGCAGGTAGCAACAGGGGCCGGCATGCCAACGCCGGCCTATGGCTACGCCTGGTGGATCGGCCAGACGTCAGGCGCGCAGTTCGCGCTCGCACACGGCTGGGGCGGCCAGTTCATCATGGTTGTCCCTGGCAAGCGGCTCGTTGTGACGGCGGCCGCGACGACTGACAGTCTGGCAGGCACCGCCGCGATGGCGCAATGGCAGCGGATCTTCGACATCATCACGCAGCGCATCGTCGCGGCGTACTAGCGTCTGCTGCGCAGATCCAAAAGTCTGTTGTCGTGTGTGCCGCGTGCATTGTGTGAACTGATCGGATCACCTTCGATTTTCCAGTCGGCGCCTCACAATTGACTTCCGTACCATTACCAGAGCGTTACGAAAACCCTATCGGGCGTCGTTTGATTCCGGAATGCTGCGTTACGCCTGATGATCGATCACCGCAATCACACCACGTTGAAAGTGTCTTCGGTTGTTTGGAGATGTGATCCAACCCGCCGTCGTCGATCGGCGCGTGATGACCACTTACAGCCCGCATTCGCGGGCGCGCGGCAGAACATGCGCGGAAAACCCCGAAAAACCGAGCACGGCACGAATCTCGCTTAGTTGTGTGCGGCCGCGTTTTGCGGCGTTTCTCATCCTTGTAGGAGGCACATGATGGCTCGAACAACGAGTGGGCTTCGCGGACACATCGCGCTGGCTCTTTCACTCGTTGCGTTACTGGCCCTGGTTCCATCCATGGCAGCAGCGCAGACCGAGACCGGCCGCGTGGCAGGGATCATCACCGATCAGAGTGGTGGTGTCCTGCCGGGCGCGACCGTCACGCTCACGTCGGTCGGCACAAAAGCAGTCCGCTCGACGGTTACGGATTCGAACGGCCGCTACAACTTCGCGAATCTCCTTCCCGGCGATTACGATCTGCTGGTCGAATTGTCAGGCTTCGCCCCGCGCCGCGTCCGGGTGGCGCTCAGCGTGGGCGGATCTTCGGAGTACAACGCCAAGCTCGATGTGGGCTCTCAGACCGAGACCGTGAACGTGGTGGCGGAGACGCCGACGATCAACACCACCTCTTCGGAGGTGGCGACGGTGATGACCCAGGCCCAGATCCGTGAACTGCCGAGCATCACCCGCAACATCTACGACCTGGTCGGCGTGTCCGGCAACGTGTCGGCCGACGATCCGAGCGGCGTCAATGGCCGCGGCGCCGGCGGCTTTGTGCTGAACGGTCTGCGGGCAGCGTCGACCAATGTGCTGCTGGACGGGGCCGCCAACAACGACGAGTTCGGTGCGGGCGTCGGACAGCAGGTTCCGCTCGACTCCGTACAGGAGTTCAGCGTCGTCACCAACAACTTCTCCGCGCAGTTCGGCCGGGCCGCCGGCGGCATCGTCAACGTCGTCACCAAGTCCGGGTCCAACACCCTCACCGGCACGGCCTACGGGTTCTACCGGAGCGAGAAGCTCGCCACGAATCTCTACGACAACAAGGCGCGCGGTGTCGCGAAGGACCCGTTCACCCGGAACCAGACCGGCTTTTCCGCCGGGGGGCCGATTCGGCGGGACAAGCTCCACTTCTTTGTCAGCGCCGAAGCGATCCGCGTTCGCAGCAACGCCACCGATGTCTCGCTGGTGCCGACGCCGGAGTTGATTGCGCTGACGTCTCCAGCCACGCGGGCGTTTTTCGGGGACTACCGGTCGTTGCCGATCAACGGTCCCGTGCTGACTGCCGGTCAAATCGCCGGCGTGCGTGCGGGAGGGCCGTTCTCGCAGATTCCGTCCAACACGCCCGTCTTTGGCCAGGTCATCCAGCAATTCCCGAGCGATGCCGGCGCAGGCAACCCCGTTGACGACTACCAACTGGTCGCGCGGGTCGACTGGGCGATTGGCAACAACTCCAGCGCCTACGTCCGCTACGCGATGCAGAAGCAGAGCCTCCTCAGCGGCACCAATGCGAACAGCCCCTGGGAAGGATTCAACACCGGAACCGAGAACTTCAACCACAACATCCTCGGGTCGTTCACGCGCGTCTGGTCGAACACGCTCACAAGCCAGACCAAGTTCGTCTACAACCAGCTGAGAGGCGACCAGCCTCTCAACGGAGAGCCGACGCCCACGCTCTACATGCGTGGTGGCACATCGACCTCGATTGGGGGGATCAAGGTGGCGCTGCCCGGCTACCTCCCCTATAACCCGGGCAGTGCGCTCCCGTTCGGCGGTCCACAGAAGCTCGCGCAGTTCTATCAGGACGCGACGTGGATCCGCGGACAGCACGAGATTCGATTTGGCGGGTCGTTCGTGCGCATCATGGACGACCGGATGTTCGGCGCGTTCATGAATCCGGTGCAGACGTTGGGCGGCTCGGTCGGCGAAGCGCTCGACAACCTGGTGCTCGGCCGGCTCCTCCAGTTCCAGACGGCGATCAATCCTCAGGGCAAGTACCCCGGCGACCGGGTGACGCTGCCAGTCGAGCAGCCTAATTTCACGCGCAACAACCGCTACAACGAGTGGGCGGCGTATGTGAATGACACCTGGCGGCTCGCCAACCGGCTCACGCTGAATCTCGGTCTCCGGTACGAACTGTACGGCGTTCAGCACAATACCGATCCTCGCCTCGACTCGAACTACTACTTCGGGGCCGGGAACACGTACCAGGGCATCCGCACGGGGCAGTTGATGATTGCCCAGGACAGCCCCATCGGGGCGCTCTGGAAGACAGACAAGAACAACTTTGCACCGCGACTCGGCGTCGCGTGGGACGTGTCGGGCGACGGGCGCACCAGCATGCGCGCCGGCTATGGCATCGGGTACGAGCGCAATTTCGGCAACGTCACGTTCAACATCATCCAGAACCCGCCCAACTACGCGGTGGTCTCCCTGCTGGCGCCCACCGACGTTCCCGTTCTGCCGATCTTCAGAACGGTGAGCGGACCGCTCACCGGTACAGGCACCGCGACGATCCCCAGCACGAGCACCAGGAACGTCGATCCGAACATCGTCAACGCTTACGCCCACTTCTGGAATGTCGCGTTTCAGCACGAAGTGGCGAAGCGGACGGTGGCGTCGATCGAATACGTCGGGTCAGCCGGTGAGGAACTCTATAGCCTCTCGAACGTCAACCGCACCGGCGCGGGCGCCTACTATCTCAACGACGCCAATCCCAACGCCCGGCTGCGGACGACGCAGTACACCAACATGAACATGCGCGCCAATGGCGGCAGGTCCCGCTATCACGGCCTGGTGACGGGCATCAGCTTCTCGCGGCTGGCGGACCTGGGCCTGGACCTCAATGCGCGGTATACCTACGGTCGCGCGAAGGACAATCTGAGTTCGACGTTCAGCGATTCCACCAACAACACCAACCTCGGCTTCCTGGATCCGTTCAATCCGGATCTGGACTGGGGCTGGGCCGACTTCGACGTCCGGCACCGGGCGACCATCTCTGGCATCTACGAGTTGCCGTTCTTCAAGAAGTCGCAGGGGCTTGCCAGAACGCTCGGCGGCGGCTGGCAGGTGGCGTGGATCTTCACGGCGCAGACCGGAGCGCCCTTCACGGTGTTCGACTGCTCGAATGCGTTGACCGTGTGCGCGCGCCTCGCCAGGGTCGCGGCCATCGGCGGCTACACGCAGACGCCGACCGGCAATCCCAACGAGTTCCTGTATCTCGACCTGACGAATCAGTCGGCCGGGATCGGCTCGATCGTCAATGCCAACACGGGCACCAACGAGGTACCGCCCGTCGGAGGATATCCGGCAAACATGACGGCGCGCAATGACTTCCGGCGTCCGGGCCGCTGGAATCTCGACGCCTCGATCGGCAAGCGTTTCCGCTTCGGCAAGACGATGGCGGCCAACGTCCGGATCGAGATCTACAATGTCCTGAACCACGCGAATCTGTACGTGATGGACGCTGCGACCGATGTGTCGGGCTCGACCCAGATCCTGGCGGTTCGCGGCTACACGGGTCCGGCCGGATACGGCAGACCAGGCGACGGCCAGCGCCGTATGCAGCTTGGTCTCAAGTTCGAGTTCTAGCCCGCGCGGGCGAACCGGTGGCCTGTCTCGGCTGATCAGCCGGGACAGGCCGCTAGCAGCCCGTGGTGGAAGTCTGTCGTCGCACCGAGACCGATGGTGCGCCCGGATCGCAAGGCGCGAGACGCGAGAATATCGGGAATATTTGAGCGTTGAGCAACGCAGCGAGGCGGGATGCAGCGTCGGTCGAATGCAGACCGACTTTCACCACGGGCTGCTAAACTGTGCTCCAGGGAATACGGAGTTCGGCGATGGTCCCTCGCGGTCTCGCATTCTTCAGTGCGAAGGACCATTCGCCGCGATAGAGCAGATCGAGCCGTTCGACTACGTTTCTCAGGCCGCGGCCAAAGCTCGTGGACGGATTCCATCCGGCGGGGAGCCCGGGTCCGTCATCGGTGATCACCATCACCAGTTGGTCCGCGTCGCGCGTGATGGTGAGCTCCAGCTGACTCGCGTCGAGCCGACGCGAGAAACCATGCTTGATGGAGTTTTCGATAATCGGCTGCAACAGGAGGCTGGGAACCCGGGCGGTGACCACGGCGGAGTCGATCCGCCGGACGATGTTCAACCGGTCCTTGAATCGCACTTCCTCGATGGCGAGATACTGATCGAGCAGCGCCAGTTCCTCCTTGAGCGTGATGAAGTGGCTGCCATCCGACTGCATCGACGCGCGCAGCAGGTTGCCGAGCCGTTCCACCATCGTCGTGATCGCGGTGGTGTCGTGTTCGAGCGCCATGAAGTTGATCGAGTTCAGCGTATTGAAGAGAAAGTGCGGCTGCAGCTTCATCTTCAGGGCGTCCACCTGCGCCGACGAGAGGGAACGCCCGAGATCGGCAGCCTGCAGGCGTTTGGCCCGGGACTCGTCGTAGGCGGCGAACAGTGTTCCACTGGCAAGAACCAACCAGTACCAGGACGTCTGCCCCAAGGCATACACGAGGGCCATCTGCGTCCAGAACGGTGTCAGGAAGTCGTCCAGCCCGTTGGGCCATCCGTGATGGAGCACGAAGCCGCCAAACAGGACGTCTAAAACCAGGCCCGAGCTTACCGTTACCACAACGCTGGCGGGGAGGTGAAACGCCAGTGGCGCCAGCCAGCGGCGGCGCCGGAATCTGACCCGCCGTGCCAGAAAGTAGACCAACGGCGTCAGTACGATCCACATCGAGTACCACCACACGATCCAGGCGTACCTCTCGCTGTCCGTGGTCAGTCGGAATGCGGGATGCAGGTAGCGCGCGGCGACGCCGACCAGGGCGCTTCGAAGCGCCAGGCCCACGCAGACGGCCAAGGCGATGGCGCTGTACGCCAGGGCTCTGCGGAGGGTGTGTTCCCGGTTGGGCCCGTCGAATGCCATATCGTCAGGTCTTCAGCCCGAAATGTGATGCGCCCAGATCGAGCAGGTGTTTCTTGCGCCGTCGGCTCACCGCCAGATGCCGGCCGCCGATCAAGACCACCTTGTAGTCGGCGCCAAAGTCGCGACGGATCTCGCGCACTTTCGCGAGGTTCACGATGGCCGACACATGGATCCTGACAAACTGTGCAGGGTCGAGGCGCTGTTCCAGATTCTTCAGGCTCTCCCGATAGAGATACTCCTTGCCGCCGGCATGAAGCGTGACGTAGTAGTCAGCCCCTTCAACCCACTCGATGTCAGCGACCTCGACGAACTGAATCGCGTCGCCCACGCGAACCATGATGCGCTCGAGACGCCCGCCCAGGCGTGCATCGCCGTCGGCGCCGCCCTCCCGACCGCCCTGGATGTCTGCAACGGCTGCCAGCAGCGTGGCGCCGTACTCAGCAAGCCTGCGGCCGCGCACCTGCGCCACCGCGCGGTCGAGCGCCTCCCGAAGTCGCTGCTGCGACACGGGCTTGAGCACATAGTCGAGCGCATGCACCTCGAACGCCCGCACGGCAAACTCGTCGTACGCCGTGACGAAGATCACGACCGGAAGCGCCTCCCGCGGCAACTGCTCGAGCACGTTGAAGCCGGTGATCTCGGGCATCTGGATGTCGAGCAGGACCAGGTCGGGACGCAATTCCGCAATGCGAGTGATCGCCTCGCGCCCGTCCGCGCAGACGCCGACGACCGAGCAATCCGGGTGGCGATCGACCAGCGTCTTCAGCCCCCGGCGGGCCAGTTGCTCGTCATCAACGACGAGTGTCCGGATTGGGTCCATCATCCGTACCCCCCAGGGCCGGCGGCACAGCCGCCGAAAAGGGAATCCGCATCAGCGCCACAGCACCGCCGGTTGCGCCGTTGCAGACCTCGAAGCGTGAGGCTCCCGCGTAGAGAGCCTTCAAGCGCTCGACGACATTCCTGAGTCCGCGTCCGGCCCCGGTTCTCCAGGTCCATCCTGGGGGCAGCCCCGGACCGTCGTCTCGTACCGCAATCGACAACTGTTCTCCTTCCCTGCGCACGGCAATCTCCAGCAGGCTCGCACCCAGTCGCTGCGCCAGGCCGTGCGTCACGGCGTTCTCGACAAGGGGCTGCAGGATCAGGCTCGGCACCAGCGCGTGTCTCGTGTCGGGATCAACCCGCCTGACCACGTGAAGCCGATCCTTGAAGCGAATCTCCTCGATGCCGAGATATTCGTCGAGCAGGGCGAGTTCCTCGTCGAGCGTCACCATCTGCCGGCCACTGGTTTCCATCGACAACCGAAGGAGGTTGCCGAGCCGTTCGACCACGCGCATCACCGCATCGGTGTCGCCTTCGTCGGCCAGGCACGAAATGGCGTTGAGCGTATTGAACAGGAAATGAGGCTGCAGCTTCATCCGTAGCGCATCGAGTTGCGCGGTCGCCAGTGACCGACGCAGCTCCGCAGCCTGGACCTGTCGGGCTTCGAAGTCTCTGTAGAGGCGCAGCGCCGCGTCGCTCCCGACAAGCAACCAGTAGATGGGAGGTGTCCCCACGCCGTGGATGACGACGATCGACCACCAGTTCGACGCCAGCAGTTGCAACGGAGGCGTCCCCATGCCAAACGCCGCGTTCACGATGAGCCTGGCGACGAAGAATAGCCAGCCCCCGACGACTGGCACGACGAGATGAAACAACAATGCCCAGCGCAGCCGACCCCGCGTCAAGGGAACCTTCCTGCCGAGCCAGAAGATTCCTGGCGTCAGCATGGCCCAGGCGAGGTAGTACCGAAGACCGCTCAATAGATTGGAACTGAATTCCTGGGAAGCGCTCGGTGGCGGCAGAGTTTTCCCCACACTGGTGAAGTACGTCGCGCTGGCGGACAGGAGCGCGAGCAGGACGAACACCGTCACGACCAGGAGAGCGCGGACGATTTTCTGCTTCATGGGGACACCGGTCTGGCGTCCGGTGCATTATGGACGAATGCGCGCGGTTTGACGACGATCGCGGCTCGGCCTCCGGCGCGCAGTCCCGACAGCCGGCGCACTATCGGACGCTCATCTGCTGCGGCACCCGCGCTGAGCTGACGCCGCGCCGAGACGCTCACTGGGCGGCGCGAGCCAGGTACTGGCGGCAGACCGCAAACAGGCCCGCAGCTCTCGAACGCATCGACCCGGCACCAATCCCGATCCCCGGGTCGCAATCCGACCAAGGCGCCCTTGTCGGGAGTCTGTCTCCCTCGGGCTCGCCGGAGGTGGTCGCAACCGCCGCGTCAGTTGGCGCGGTGTTCGGGCCGTCGGCATGCTCGACTGGCGCGATGAGGCGGTAGCCTCTCTTGGGGATCGTCTGGATGATCCTCGGCCGCCGCGCATCGTCGGCCAGGATGTGGCGCAGTTCGGCGACGCAGCGCGCGATGCCGGACTCGCACACGTGGCGGTCGCTCCACACCGAGGAGAGCAACTGGTTCTTCGTCACCACCGCGCCGGGCCGAACGGCCAGAAACGACAGAACGTCGATCAACTGCGGACGCACGCGAATCGACGTCTCTCCCCTGACCAGCAGATTGAGTCCGGGCTGGACGAACCACCCGTCGACATGGAAGTCGCGAAGATCGGGCCGTGCAGGTACAGGCGACGTGTCCATCTCCAAGTCCTTTCTGCCGCCCCTGCCGCTGAACGCCGCGGGTGGTGGGCGACACGCCATCCGTCTACATTGTCGGGTGCGGAGACCCTGGACGGACGGTTAGTCCGGCGGCGGCGGTATTGCTGCGGGGAGTGGTCGGAATCAGCTGGAAGGTGGCACGCGCGGATTCGGGTCCCTCCTCCGGCAAGACGCGGCCGGGGCCAAAATCCGCTCTCCGCGCCTACTCGCTCTTGAGCGCGACGAGAGGATCGACGCGCGTCGCCTGCCGAGCGGGCAGGTAGGCGGCGCACGCAGCGACAGTCAGCAAGACCAGAACCGACGCCGCGAGAATCGCCGGGCTGAATGCCGACAGGCCAAACAGTTGTGTGGAGAGTCCGCGGGCGACCAGCAGCGCGGCCGGAATTCCGATGGCGGCTCCCGCGACGACCATCGCCCCTCCATCCCGCACAACCAGTCGAACGATTTCGCTACGCCTGGCGCCGAGCGCCATTCGAATCCCCATCTCACGCGATCGCCCGGCGACGGTGTAGGCGAGAACGCCATAGAGTCCGGTCGCCGCCAGGAACATCGCGAGCGCGCCGAACGCGGCGGCCAGATTGGCCATCAGCCGATCGCGGACCAGCATCCGATCGAGCGACGCGTCGATCATCTCCATCGACTCGATGTCGAGCGTGGCATCGATCTGCCGTACCACCGAGCGCACCGCCGGACCCACGGCCTCAGGCGATCTCGACACCCGCAACTGGAACTGGAGTCCGGGCGTCATACCGTCCGCCTGGAAATACGACAGGTAAAACCGGCGGTCCGCAGCCTCCCGCGGTCCCTGGTTTCTGAAGTCGCGGGCGACACCGACGATGGTAACCACGGGCTCAGACCCAGCCTCGCGTTCCGGCCGGGCTGCGCGGAACTGGCGCCCGAGCGCGCTGTTGTCGCCGAAGTAGTAGCGCGCGAACGCCTCGTTGACGATGGCGACGCGAGGGGCGCCCTGGCGGTCGCGGTCGGTGAATTCGCGTCCTGACACCAGCGGCACGCCCAGCGTCCGGAAGTAGCCGTCCGACACCAGATCGAAGTTCGCGAACCGCTCGTCGTCGGAGCGCGGTTTGTCTCCGAGCACCGTGACCGGCGCCGTCGAATCGTTGTTCAGCAGCAACCCGTTGTCCGACAATGCGACGCTGGTCACCCCGCCGATGCCAGTCATCGACGCTATCAGCCGCTGAGCCAGGTCGAGCAGCCGTCCTTCGCGGTAGCCGGAGCTGACGCCGTCGATTCCGACCTGGAGCACCTGCCGGTCGAACCCGAGATCGTTCTGGCTGAGGTTCCGGAGCGTGGTGACAAGCAGGCCCGCCGAGACGAGGAGCACCAGCGTCATGGCCACCTGGGCGCTGACCAGCACCCTTCGCGCGGGCACCCGGAATCGGCCGCGGCTGCCGAAGCCTGGGTCCAATCGAATCGCTGCCGACGGATTCGAGCGCGAGGCGATCAAGGCCGGAACCAGTCCGACCAGGAGAGCCGAAATCAGCGTCACTGCGGCCGTGAAGCCCAGCACGCGCGCGTCGAGGGGCAGTGCCAGTGCAATGGGAGCCGGTCCGCCCGACGCCATCCGCAGGAGCAACTGGCCGCCGATGCGTGCCACGCCGATGCCCGCCAGCGCGCCGAGCACCGAGAGCAGCAGGCTCTCGGTGAGCAATTGCCGGAGCACGCGTGAGCGGCTGGCGCCGAGCGCAAGGCGAAGGCCAAGCTCTTTGTGTCGTACCGTGGCTCGCGCCAGCATCATTGTCGCAAGATTGGTGCACGCCAGCAGCAGCACCAGGGCCACCATCCCCATCACGATGCGGAGTGACGAAGCGAACCTGTTACGCACCGAAGACACGCCCGCCGCCGCGCTGGTCAGCGTGATCCGCTGGTCGAGCAGCCGCTGGCGGGCCTCCGGCGTCGGCAGACTGCCCGCCCGTTCCGCCAGGATCTGCTGAAGCGCGACATTGATACCGGCCTGGGCGTGCGCCATGGATTCCCCGGGCCGCAGGCGGCCCACCAGTCGCAGCCACAAGCTCATCGGGTCGTTGAGCCAGGCGCGATTGGGCATCACCTCTTCCTGCATCGACAGCGGAATCCAGAAATCGGTGCGGCTGGCGACGAGGTCGCCCGCGAAGTCGGCGGCGGCAACGCCCACGACGACGAGTGCGGCGCGGCCAATCAGGATCGTCCGGCCGAGCACTCCCGTGTCGCTGGCGAACCGGCGTGTCCAGTAGTCGTGGCTGATGACCACGACCGGGTGCGTCCCTGCCGTCGTGTCATCGGCGGAGGTCAGCACACGCCCCAGCCGCGCACGGACGCCGAGCACCTCGAAATAATTGCCCGACACCAGCGAACCGGTCGCACGCTCGGGGTTGCCCGCGCCAGCGTCCACCCGGACGTTGCTCTCGCCGGGCGCCGGGGACGCGGCAAGCACGCCGCCGAAGCTCTGCTGTCGCGCCCGCAGTTCCTGGTAGTCCCGGTGCGTGTAAATCGTCCGCTCGCTGCCCTGTACGCCGAATCCCGTGCCGATCAACGCTCGCGCGCCCAGCAGCACCAGCTTGTCGGGCGCGGCGACAGGGAGCGGCCGAAAGACGAGCGCATCCAGCAGGCTGAAGATGGCACTGTTGCCGCCGATACCGAGTGCGAGCGACAGGACTGCCGCGCCGGCAAAACCAGGATTGCGCCCCAGGAGCCGCATGCCGAATCGAACGTCCTGCGCGAGGTCGACCAGCCACGTCAGGCCCCAGACGTCGCGACTGGACTCCCGCGCCCGCAACAGACCGCCCAGCCTTCGTGCGGCGACGAGGCGCGCCTCATCCTCGCGCAACCCCGTGTCGACGGCATCCCGAACCCGCCACTCGAGATGCTGCTGCATTTCCTCCTGGAGTTCCCGATCGAGCCGGGAACCCCGGAGGCTCATCAGCATGCGACGCCACGCTCGAGCAATCGCGCCCATGATCGGCTCACCCTGTCTGCATCACGGCGGCGACGGCGGCCACCATCTGATCGTAGGCCGAGGCTTCCTGTTCCAGCTGCCGGCGGCCGGCACGTGTCAGTTGATAGACTCGCGCTCGCCGGCTCGTTGACGAGGTCTCCCACTTGGATGTCACCCACCCCTGGATCTGCAGCCGCTGCAAGGCCGGGTAGAGGGATCCCTCCTCGATGCGCAGCCGGTCGCCCGACGTCTGCTCAATGTGCCGGGCGATACCGTAGCCGTGCAGCGGTCCCAGGGTGAGTGTCCTGAGGACCAGCATGTCGAGGATGCCGGGCAGCAGGGCATTGCGGGTGTCGTGGTCTCGTCGCGCCATGTATCTATACATAGCGCGTCTTGGCATAGCATGTCAAGGTATATGCTGCGCAAATATGGCGCGCAGCAGGGTGGATCCGCCGGGCCCATTGCGCGGGCGGTCACCCAGGCCGTTGTGGATTCGATCGTGGCACGGAGGCGTGAGCAGTGAGCAACGGGCACTCGACCCGCGGGGAGGGCGATGCCCTCCGCCCGGATCAGGCCATCGCCGCGGCGCTCTCCTCGACGACGCGGCCGTCGAACAACTGGACCGTGCAGTCGGCGCTGCGCGCAAACCGGGGATCGTGCGTCACCATGCAGATGGTCGCGCCTGCGCGATGCAGTTCACTCAACAGTTCCATGACGGCCTCGCCGTTTTTCGAGTCGAGATTGCCTGTCGGCTCATCGGCCAGCAGGATCGCCGGCTCGCCAACCAGGGCACGGGCGACGGCCACGCGCTGCTGCTGTCCTCCAGAGAGCTGGCTCGGCAGATGCCGGGCGCGATGAGCCATGCCCACCCGCTCCAGTGCCGCGGTGACCCGTGTCTTGCGCTCGCTGGCTGCCATGCCGCGGTACGTCAGCGGCAGTTCGACGTTTTCGAACACCGTGAGGTCGCCAATGAGGTTGAAACTCTGGAAGATGAACCCGACTTCGCGGTTGCGGATGCGCGCCCGCTCGGCCAGCTTCAGGTCGGCGACCGCGTGACCGTTGAGCGTATAGCTGCCAGCGGTCGGGGTGTCGAGCAGGCCCAGAATCGAGAGCAGCGTCGACTTGCCGCATCCGGACGGCCCAGAGATCGCCACGTAGTCGCCGCGCTTGATCTCGAGGTGAATGCCGGACAACGCGTGGGTTTCGACGTCGTCGGTGAAGAACGCCTTGGTGACACCGTCGAGCTTGATCAGCGGTTCTGCGGTTGCATTCATCGTCGTCTTCCTTCTTGAGCGACCGTTCACGTTCCGTCGGGCCGCGCTCCCGCGAACAGCATCCGGGGCGCTAGTGTCTTCGACGGATTATCCGGCCGGTTGGTTCGCCTGGAACCGCGGGATCCCCTCGATTCTTCCTACATTTGTCTCGCCGGGTCCGTTCAGGCGATCCAGGCCGTGGCCCGTGGCGCCCGCACTGACGGCTGGCCCGCCGAAGAACTTTCGCCTCCGGCGGCCCGTCTATCTCTTCGTCGGCTGCCGGATCGCCCGGTCGGGCTCTTGATGTTCCCTTGAGTACGGAGACTGAACGATGATCGCTGAAACATTCATCCGGGACGTCCGCGTCGGGCTGCGCGTGCTCGTCAAGGAGAAGACGTTCTGCGCGCTGGCGGTCTTCGTGCTCGCCCTCGGCATCTGCGGCGTGACGACGATGTTCGCCGTGGTCAACGGCGTCATGATCCGCGGCTTCTCGTTCCCCAATGCCGATCGGCTGACCAACGTCACGTTTACCGATCCGTCCACTGCGACCTTCTTCGGCGTCAACCAGCAGACGTTCGCGATGGACTTCGAGGAGTTTCGGCCGGAGCAGAAGTCGTTCGAGATGATGGCCGCGTACCTGAACGGCTCGACGGTCAACCTCACGGTGGACGGCCAGGCCAGGCGGTACACGGGCGCGTACACGACGGAGGACTTCCTGCGGATACTCGGGGTCGGCCCCGTCATGGGGCGCGATTTCACCGCCGCCGACAACAAGGCCGGCGCGGAGAAGGTGCTCCTCATCAGCCACGGCATCTGGCAGCGCGATTTCGGCGGCGCGGCCGACATCGTCGGTAGAAGCGTCCGGCTCAACGGTAAGCCAGCCACCATCATCGGCGTGATGCCAAAGGGTTTCGCGTTTCCAGCCAACGAGGAGATGTGGATCCCGCTCTACAGCGAGTTTCCCGTCCGGCCGCGGAACGACCCCCAGGCGAACAGCCCGGCCGTGATTGGCCTGATCAGGCCGGAGGTCTCGCTCGACCAGGCGCAGGCCGAGTTTGCGGCGTTCGCCAAGCGCTTTGCCGCCGCCTATCCTGACACCAACAAACAATTCAACGCGGCCCTGGTCGAGCCGCTCATCAAGACGTTCACGCCCATTCCGATTCGAGGACTGCTGCTGACGATGCTGGCGTTTTGCGCAGGCGTGCTGCTGATCGCGTGCGTCAACGTGATGAACATGCAGTTCGCGCGCGCCACCATGAGGGCCAAGGAACTGGCGGTCCGGTCGTCGATGGGCGCGACCCGCGCGCAACTGATCCGGCAGATGCTCACCGAGAGCCTGCTGGTGGCCGCGTTCGGCGCGGTGCTGGGTATCGGCCTTGCGTACCTGTCGGTTGACTGGGTGGCCGCCGCGTTCGGTAATCTCGAAAACGGGCCGCCCTCGTGGATGGTGTTCGAGATCGACCGGCTGGCGCTCGCCGTCACCGTCTTCGCGACGTTCGTCGCGGCGATCGTGTCGGGACTGCTGCCGGCCTGGATGTCGTCGCGCGCCAGCGCCGCGTCGGTGCTCGCCGACAGCGGGCGAGGCAACACCGGCGGACGCGTCGGCTTGATCACCAGGAGCCTCGTGGTGTTCCAGATCGTGGTGACGTTTATCCTGCTGGTGGGATCGATCCTGCAGGTCCGGTCCATTCTGAACCAGCAGAAGATCGACTACGGCTACGACACGGGCAGCATCATGTCGGCCCGGATGGGGCTGATGGACGGCGCATATCCGACATCGGAATCGCGCAAGCTCTTCTACGATCGCCTGCTGCTCCAGCTCCGCGGATCGGGTCAATTCGAGAGCGTGGCGCTGACGAGCCGTCTCCGGATGGTGTTTGCCGGCATGGGCCGGGTTGAGATCGAGGGCAAGGTCTACAAGGCGCGGCGCGATCGCGCCAACGCCAACTTCGAGCAGGTGACCAGCGGGTTCTTCACCGTGATGGGCCAGAAGATCATCGAGGGCCGCGACTTCACCGATCGGGATCTCGACGCGACGCAACCCGTCGCCATCGTCAATGCCGCCTTCGCCGCCAAGCACTTCGGCCGGGAGAGCGCCCTTGGGCGCCGGTTCAGGACGGGCGACGGCAGCACGCCGCAGTATGGCCCCTGGCGGACGATTGTCGGCGTGGTGGCGACCGTGCGGATGACAGGGCCCGGCAACAACCCCAACGTCGACGAGACCGGCTTCTACGTGCCGTTCTACTCCAACCCGTTCGGCCCGATGCAAGTGGAGCCGCTGGCGAACCAGTTCGCGACCGTCATCGTGAGGCCGCACGGCGGCCAGCGTCCGGAGGCCGTGCTGCCCGCGCTGCGGAGCGAGGTGAGCAAGGCGGACCCGAACCTGCCGCTCTATTTCGTCGGCACGCCAAAGCACAACCTCGACGGCTTCATCGCCGTCAACCGGATCATCGCCACCATGTTCTCGGCATTCGGCGTGGTCGCAGTCGTGCTCGCCGCCGTCGGCATTTACGGCGTGATGTCGTTCTCTGTCAGCCGGCGCACACAGGAGTTCGGCGTCCGCATGGCGCTCGGCGCCGACAGGCGCCGCATCCTGGCGATGGTGCTCAAACAGGGCGCACGGCAGATTGCCGTTGGGCTGGCAGTCGGCCTGCTGATCGCGCTGGGGATTACGACGGCGGGAGCCGAGGGCATCAGCAACATGCTGTTCGGTGTGAGCGCCAGGGACCCGTTGACCTATGTGGCGGTCTTCACGCTGGTGATGTGCGTGTCGCTGGTCGCCGTGTTTGTTCCGGCTCAGCGGGCGACCCGCGTGCATCCCATGATTGCGCTGCGGATCGAGTAATTCAGCATTCGCCTGGCGCGGGCAGAGGGTGGGAACCTTTCCCGCCGTTTCTACGTTGATCCAGATGATCACCCTGGAGCGTTCATGTCCTCAATCGTGTCCGATTTGCGCCACTCGATTCGTCTGCTCTTGAAGAACCCCGGCTTCACGGGCCTCGCCGTCCTGATTCTGGCCCTGGCCATCGGGCTGAACACCGCGGTCTTCAGCCTTATCAACTCGATGGTGCTGCGGCCCCGACCCGGCTCAGATCAGCCGGGTGAGGTGGTGGGGCTGTTCAGCTACGACACCTCCCGGCCCGACCAGTATCGCGAATTCTCGTATCCCGCCTTCCTCGACATCCGCAATCAGAACCAGGCGTTTCTCGACATCACGGCCGCGAGCGCCAGTATGGTGGGCCTCGGCGAAGGCGACATGACGCGCCGGGTGTTCGCCTTCCAGATCGGGGCGAACTACTTCTCGACGTTCGGTGTGCGGCCCGCGCGTGGTCGGGCCTTCCTGCCCGATGACGAACGACCGGGATCGCAGCGCCAGGTGGTGATCCTGAGCGACGAGTACTGGCGCAAGACGGGTGCGCGTCCAGACGTGCTCGGGACGACTGTTCGCGTCAACACGCGCGAATTCACCGTGGTGGGTGTGGCACCGCGGGGCTTCGGCGGTCCAAGTGCGGTGATCGCGCCGGCGGTCTACCTGCCGCTGGGCACCTACGAGTTGATGGCCGGCGACCTCTTCCGCCTGGGTGATGCCAAGCGACTCGACGACCGCGCCAACACGTCGTTATTGCTGTTCGGCCGAATGAAGCCCGGCCTCACCATGGCCACCGCCGAATCCGCGCTCAAGCCGCTGGCGGCCCGGCTTGCCGAAGCCTATCCCGGTGAGCACAAGAACTTCGGCATCCAGGTGCGCCCGCTTTCGCGCGCCAGCGTCGCCAGCAACCCCCAGAACGACGATTTCTTTGGCATGTCGGCGCTCCTGCTCGGCACCTCGATTCTCGTCCTCGTGATCGCCTGCATGAACCTGGCAAACATGCTGTTGGCTCGCGCCTCAGCCCGGCGCCGGGAGTTCGCCATTCGCCTCGCCGTCGGTGCGGGCCGCGGACGCGTGATCCGGCAACTGTTCGTCGAGGGCTTCATGTTGTCGCTGGCTGGAAGCGCAGCCGGCCTGTTGCTGACGTACTGGGCGTTACGGTTCCTGACGGCGATGCTCGGCTCGATGATCCCGCTGATGCTCATGATCGACGGGCGGCCCGACCTCCGCGTGCTCGAGGTCACGCTCGGGCTGGTCGTCGTCAGCACTATCGCGTTCAGTCTGGGACCGGCGCTGGCGCTGGCGCGCACCGACATGGTCACCGAGATCAAGGACGGCGAACGCTCGGGCCCGCAGACACGGCGCCGGTGGTTCAACTTCCGTCATGCGCTGGTCGTGGGACAGATCGCCCTGTCGATGACGCTCCTGACGGCGGCAGGTCTGTTCGTGCGAGGGGCCATCAAGGCGTCGGCCGCGGATCCCGGATTTTCGTTCGATGGAAGTCTGCTGGTGACACTCGATCCCGGCCTCGCCGGCATCGACGAGGTTCGGGGCCGGGCCTTCTACGCCCGTGTGCTCGAACGGCTGAGGGCGCTGCCGGGCGTGCAGGCGGCGAGCCTGGCTTCGGTGGTGCCGTTCGGCGATTTCACTGAAGGCCGAAGGCTGCGGCGCGTCGGTGACAAGTCGTTCGCCGGGGAGGACGCGGCAACGGGCGACGGCAATTCGGCCTCGTACGGCGCCGGAAACGGGGCCCCGAGCGACAACCGCGACGGCATCGGCGCCAACCACGCCATCGTCGGCCGCGGCTACTTCGAAACGCTCGGGATCCCGATTCTGCGCGGGCGTGGTTTCGTCGAGACGGAGGAATCGTCGGCGGGCGGCCCGCCGGTGGCCGTGATCGACGAGACGCTGGCGAAGCGCCTGTTTCCCGACAGCGACGCACTCGGGCAGCACATCTATTTTCCCGGGCGTGACGCCGCCGACGCCAAGGTCATGGAAGTGGTGGGCATCGTCGGAGCCACTCGGCAAAGCCTGTTCGACAAGACTCCCGTGGCCCACGTGTTCGTACCCTTCGGCCAGCGCTACCGCGCCGGCATGAACCTGCACTTGCGCACCGCAGCGGCGAGTTCGGAAGGGCAGGCCGCCGTGCTGCGCGCGGTGCGGCAGGAGATCCGCGCCGTCGACGATCGGGTGCCGATTCTCGCCCTGTCGACCATGGGCGAGTTCCGCGACCGCAGTATGTCTTCGGGCATCGTGCGGGCCGGGGCGAACCTGTTCTCCGTGTTCGGGGGCCTGGCCGTGTTCCTGGCCGTCATCGGCATTTACGGCGTTCGCGCCTACCTCGTATCGAAGCGTACCCGCGAGATTGGCATCCGCATCGCCCTCGGCGCCACCGGGCGGGCGATTCTGTGGCTCGCCGTGCGAGAGGGCGCGTGGCTGGTTGGCATCGGCCTGGGCATCGGCCTGGTGTTGTCGCTGGGCGTTGGGGTGGCGCTCTCGAGCGCGCTCTACGAGGTGAGCCCCTTCGACCCGTGGGTGTTTTCGATTGCGCCCGTGCTGCTGGCGGCGTCCGCCCTGCTGGCGTGTTATTTCCCGGCACGGCGTGCGGCGCGCCTGGCGCCGACCGTGGCGCTGCGGACCGACTGAGCGTCGACGGCAACTCGCTTTTCAGTCCGACCGCAGCGCAATCACCGGGTCGACGCCTGCCGCGCGGCGCGCCGGCATGTACGTGGCCACGAGCGAGGCCGCCGCAAGAATAGCAGCGGAGGCCGCGAACGTGCCCGCGTCGGTTGCGGTGACGCCGTACAGCAGTCCCGCAAGCACGCGCGTGAGCGCCAGCGCCCCGGTCAGGCCGATCGCGATCCCGATCGCCGTCGGCCGCGTCCCCTGGGCCAGAAGGAGACGAACCAGCTGGCCCCGGGTGGCGCCCAATGCAACCCGCACGCCGATTTCGTGTGTCCGCCGGCTGAGCGTGTACGAGATGACCCCCGCGACGCCCAGCACGGACAGCGTCAGGGCAAGCGTAGCGAATGCGCCGACGAGCATCGTCCTGAAACGAGGCTCAGTCGTTGACAGCGCGACGACATGCTCCATGGTCGAGACGTCAGAGATCGGGACGTCCGGATCGAGCGACGAGACCGCCGCGCGAATCGAAGGCGCGAGGCTCGCCGGATCGGTTGACGCGCGGATGGCGAACGTCATTGTGTGGAAGGACGGCTGCTGTGCGTGGGGCGTGTACATCTCGGGCGGCACGTCTCGGTCGAGGCCGAAGTGCCTGACGTTGCCGACAATGCCGACGATCTCTCTCGCGACGCCGTCGCGCACGAGTTTCGATCCGACCGGGTCCTTTCCGGGCCAGAACTTCGACGCCATCGTCTCGCTGATGATCACGACGGGCCGGGAGCTCTCGACGTCCAGGCGCCCGAAGGCCCGCCCACGCATGAGTGGGATGCCCATGGTCGCGAAGTACCCCGGAGTGATGGAACGATTCTCCGCGCACGGCTCCTGTCCCGGCGGATAGGGAGGGCGCCCCGCGACGTCGAAACTGTCGCACGAGTAGTCTCCGCCGAGCGGGAGGATGTTGATCGCACCGACCTCGCGCACGCCTGGCAGGCCGCGCAAGCGCTCCTCGAGTCGCTGGTAGAACGGGATCTGAGCGTCTTCTGGATACCGCGCGATTGGCAACGAGGTCACCAGTGTCAGGACATGGTCGGTGCGAAAGCCCGGGTCGACCGATGACAACCGCGAGAAACTCTTAGTCAGGAGGCCGGCGCCGACCAGCAGCATCAGCGCCAGCGCGGTTTCGGAAACGATCAGTGCCTGTTGCGCCCGGGAGTGGATGCGGTCCCCCCCGGAGCGGCCGCCCTCCTTCAACGCGCTGCCCCGTTCGCCCTTCGTCGCGTACAGTGCCGGGCCCAGGCCGAACAGCAGCCCCACCACAAGCGAGAGGCCGAGCGTGAAGGCCAGCACGCCCAGGTTGATGTGGATTTCTTCGCTGCGTGGGATCCGTCCGGCGCCCAGTGCGACCATTGCGCGCGTCGCCCACTGGGCCACCAACAGCCCGACGGCGCCCCCTGCGAGCGAGAGTACGACGCTCTCGGCGAGCAATTGCCTGACCAGTTGGGCGCGGCTGGCGCCGAGAGCCTGGCGCACAGCGATTTCCTTACGGCGCGAGGTCGAACGCGCCAGCAGCAGATTGGCGAGATTGACGCACGCAATGATCAGCACGAACACGACGGTGCCGGCCAGCACCATCAGTGCCGGCCGGGCGGCGCCGACCATCGAATCGAGCACGGGCTCGATCGTGACGCTCCGGCCGGTGTTGCTGTCGGGATACGTGCGCTCGAGATCCGCGGCGATGGCCACCATGTCGGCTTTCGCCCCGGCAGATGAAGTTCCTGCGCGCGTTCGGCCAATCGCCTGGAGGTAGTGTCCGCTGCGGAGGTTCTCCTTGCGGTCGATCTGGAACGGCACGAACAGATCGGGTTGTCGCGTGCCCTCCGGAAACGGGTGAGCGAAGCCGGCCGGCATCACCCCGATGACTTCCCGGGCCACGCTGTTGAGTCGAATCGGGCGGCCGACGACTGAGGGATCGCCGCCGAAGCGCCGCCGCCAGAATCCGTCACTGAGGATCACGACCGGGCTCGCTCCGGGGACGTCATCATCGCGGCGGAAGTCCCGGCCGAGGCTGGGCGCCACGCCCAGGACTGAAAAGAACCTCGCCGTCACGCGGGTGCCGACGACCCGCTCGGCGTTGCCCAACCCCGTCAGCGTCGCCGCGGCGTAGTTGTTGTACGCAGCGAGGCCGTCAAACTCCCGAGCCCGCGCCTCGAGGTCGAGGAAGTCCATGGGCGAGAGATTGCCAAGTTGACCGGTTGCGGTATCGACTCCGCGCACACGTACCAGGCGGTCCGCCTCTGGATACGGCAACGGCCGCAGCAGAACGGCGTTGACGACTGTGAAGATGGCGGTGTTGGCGCCAATCCCTAGCGCCAGCGTCACGATTGCCGCGATCGTGAAGCCCGGTCGCCTGACAAGCGAACGGACGGCGAATAGGACATCGTTCCACACGATGGGCTGCTCCCTGAGAAGATGCGGACTCCCCCCATGCTATGACGGGGCGGAACATCGAAAGGTTGTCTCTGGCCGTGAAACGGTGCGGACGCCGTCCCCACAGACAGTGGTGGCGCCTCTCGCTGCACCGAGATCGGGTCTCCCGTCCGACGCATCGCCGCGCATCGCCCGCCGTTATCGCGGCTTGGATTGCAGACGGGTCTCGATGGCCGACCGCCAGTGTTCCCCCTGAGTCGCGAAGTGCTCGCGGAAGCCGGAGACGATCTGTTCCCCCTCGCGGCTGAGCGCCGTCACGCGCTCGGTGACTCGTACCTCGCTGTGTCCACCCGGCCTTGGCGTCAGCTGAACGTGGATCTCGGTGGTGCGATCGGGCCCCACAACGGTGTACCGGATCGACTGGCGCGGGACGGAATATTCATTCAGGATCCAGACGGATCGCCCGGACTCCGAGCCGATCGTAAAGACAGTGCCCTCCTGGGAATTGCTGCCGTCGGCGGGCGCGATGAAACGAGGTTGCCAGGTTGGCGACCACTCGGTTTCCCGGACCGGACCGAACAGCGGCAGGGCCGTATCTGGCGGCACCGAGAGTTCGAAACTCATGCTGGCTTCCGCCTGCGGCGGACTGGCCTGTGCCGGGCCGGGCACCAGGACCGCCCAGAGAGCGATTGCAATGTGTGTAAGTACCATGGTACATTGATACCACACTATTGCCCTGGAGCCTAGATGTCGCAAGAAGAGGTGCTGCTCGGTCGGGGTCCGGACATCGTCACGTCGCCGGCTGCCGCGTGGTTGGACGGACTGCAGACGGGGACGCCCCTGTTGCGGGCGAAGATGCGTCTGGACGGACCGGCCCGCGCCGTCCGTGAGTACGTCGTGCGCGAACTGCCACGCCACGCGGGGCTGTCGATCGGGCCCGGTCGTATTGCCGCCGCACTCGCATTGTCGGTCCCCCAGGTGTCGGCGATTCTGGCGGAACTCGAAACGCGTCTGTTCTTTCTGGTGCGCGATGATGACGGCGCGGTGTCCTGGGCGTTTCCGGTCACCAGCGCCCGCACGCCGCACCACCTGGCGTTCAGCACCGGTGAGGCGACCTGGGGGGCTTGAGCCGAGGACGCCTTCGTTACGTCCTTCGTGCAAGGGCGCCTACGCGGAGAGGACCTGAGGGTCCAGATCGACACCGAATGCGGACACTGTGCCCGCCGATTCGGCCTGACCGTCGACCACAACCTCCATGTGACCGGCCAGACCGAAAGCTGCGCCCCTTTGATCTTCGAGCCCGAGATCGACTGGGCAAGCTTTAAAGCCCCGACCATCATCCGTGACTATTGAATGAACTCCCGGTTCTTCTGCTCAGAAGAACACGCCAGGTCGTTCCGCCGCGCCGGCTGCCAGCCCGATGGCCGGTACCTGACCCTCGCCCAGAGCGCGGTGTCGGGGAAACTCGCCCAATCGGCCCTCTTTGACTTCTGAGGAACCATGACCACTGAGTCGGCTCACACGATTGAACGCGTTCAGACAGGCATCCGCATCGAAAAGCGGATCCTCAAGGTACTGAAGGCCGTGGCGGAGTACCACGACTTCACGCTGGGCAACCTGCTGGAGGGAATTGTCCTGCATGCCTTCGAGGGTAAAGTGCCGTTCGGCGCGGAGAGTCTTGCGCGCATCGGGCAGCTCAAGCGCGTCTATGGCCTCGACTTGACGGCCGCGTCCAGCCATACTCTCCGCGAATCGGAATCTGAGAAACTCGGGCCGGCAAGGGGTCGACGCCGGACCCGTCGCGCCGGCCCGGCCTAGCACCGCGACATCGCGGTCCCGTCTCAACTCGCCGAGGACAGGGTCGCACCGCAAACGCGAACCCCCGACTCCCGCCGGGGGAAGCCCCTCACTCCAGCGAAGGTAGCATCTCTACCCTCGATAGGGTAGAATGACTACCATGACATCGGCCAGACACCCGGAGCGGACCGAACTGCTCCAGGGCACCCTCGACATGCTGATCCTCCGCACCCTCCTGTTCGGGCCCGCGCACGGCCACGAAATCTCCAGGCACATCCAGCAAATCACCGACGAGGTGCTGAAACTGGAACACGGCTCCCTCTACCCGGCCCTCCATCGCCTGGAGCGCAAGGGCTGGGTCGCCTCGAAGTGGGACACGCTGGGGCAGCAGAAACGCGAGTGCAAGTACTACCAGCTCACTCGGGACGGCCGGAGACAACTCGTGTCGGCGGAGTCGAAATGGGACCGCCTGCGCCAGGCCATTGGCCGCGTGATGACAGCGGCGGCGAGGGAGTCGTGAGCGACAACGATCTCGACCGTGAGCTGCAAACGCACCTCGAGATAGAGGCCGAGGAGCAAGGCGAAGGCGGCCTGGGTGCCGCGGCCGCCGCAGACGCCGCGCGCCGCGCCCTGGGCAGTGTGGCGCGCATCAAGGAAGATGTCCGCGCCCTCTCGCCGCGATCGATCGTGGACGATTTCGCACAGGATATTCGCTACGGCGTCCGCATGCTGCGCAAGCACATGGCCTTTGCGGTCGCGGTGGTTCTGACGCTCGCGCTTGGCGTCGGCGCCACCACCGCCATCTTCTCCGTCGTGGACGCCGTGCTGCTCCGACCGCTGCCGTATCCTGACGCTGATCGACTCGCCATGGTGTGGGAGAACGTCGACCTGCCAGCCTACAAGAACACGCAGAACACTCCCGCACCGGGCAACTTCGGCGACTGGCGCGCGCAGAACTCGACGTTTGTCGACCTGGCTGCGATCCGCGCCAACGCGTGGACCCTGACTGACGGTGGTGAGCCGACCCGCCTTGGCGGCGCGATGGTCTCGGCGTCGCTGTTCACCCTCCTCCAGGTCGCCCCGGCGATTGGACGCGGGTTCAGCGCAGAGGAAGATCGTTCCGGCTCGGCACGCGTCGTGGTGCTCGGCCACGCGCTGTGGGCGGATCGCTTTGGCTCGGATCCGTCAGTGGTCAATAGGACGATTCGCCTCAACGACGAGCCGTACACGGTTATCGGGGTCATGCCAGCCGGCTTTCGCTTCCCGGATTCCGACTCTCAATTCTGGACGCCACTCGGGCTGACTTCGGAGCAGCTTGCCAACCATGGCAGCCACTTCCTGCGAGTCGTCGGACGATTGAAACCGGGAGTGGCGATCGACGCGGCGCAGGGGGATCTCGACGCGATCGCGAAGCGGTTGATGGCGCAGTACCCCAACTCGAATACCGGCGTTGGCGTGTCGATCGTGCCTCTTCCCCAGCAAGTCGTCGGCGACGTGCGGCGCCCGCTGCTCGTCATGGCCGGCGTCGTCGGCCTGCTGCTGCTGATGGTGTGCGCGAATGTCGGCAATCTACTGCTGGCGCGCGCATCATCCCGCAAGCACGAATTTGCGCTCCGTGCGGCTCTGGGGGCAAGCCGGCTGCGCATGACCAGGCAACTGCTCGCCGAGAGCCTGTTGCTTGCATCGATCGGCGGCCTGCTCGGGCTCGGGCTGGCGGCATGGGGCGTCGGGGTGCTGCGGTTGCTCGCGCCAGCCGAACTTCCCCGCATCGACGAAATCGCCATCAACGGACCCGTGGCCGTCTTCAACATGGCCGTCACGCTCGCCGCGGGACTCCTCTGCGGCATGCTGCCGGCGATCCAGTCGGGCCGCCGAAATCTGACGACGGCGCTCGTCGAGCAAGCCTATGCCTCAGCCGGACGCGCCCGGCTGCGCGTGCGACATCTGCTCGTGATTGCCCAGACGGCGCTCGGCGTCGTCGTGCTCGTCTGTGCCGGCCTTCTGCTTCGGAGTTTCGTCCACTTGACCGAGGTGCCGGTCGGGTTCGGGTCCGAGGGTGTCCTCACGCTCAGGGTGGCCCTGCCCAATGCTCGGTACCGAACCGGCGTCGAACGAGAGGCCTTCTACCGTCGGCTTGCAGACAAGCTCGAGGTTCTGCCTGGTGCGACATCCGCCGGCGCGATCAGTTTTCTGCCACTCACGATGTCCGGCCGCACGACCGGTGTGTCGGTCGAAGGCGAGACGCCTCAGACCCCGGGGCAGATACGATTCGTGGATTTCCGGTCGGTGTCGCCCGGGTATTTCACCTCCATGTCGATACCGCTCCTCGCGGGCCGGAACGTGGCGTGGAGCGACACGGCGGCGACGCCGCTCTCCATCGTGATCAGCGAGACGATGGCGCGGACCTTCTGGCCGGGTCAGAACGCCATTGGCAAGCGGATCAAGCTGGGCCGGCTCACCCAGGACCTGCCCTGGATCAGTGTCGTCGGCATCGTCGGTGATGTGAGACAACTGGAGCTCACGCGCGTCCCGCGGCCCGCGATGTACTTGCCGGCATTGCAGGACATGGGCACGGGTGACACGTTGCGCGACTGGGTCGTACGGACCTCTGGCGATCCGTTGTCGCTCGCCTCAGAGGCGCGCACCGCGATCTGGACGATCGATCCCCAGCTTGCGATCGCTCGTATCCAGACCATGGAACAGATTCTCTCCGCCTCAACCGCGCCACAGCGGTTCAATCTACTGCTGATTGGACTGTTCGCCGGGCTGGGGCTGCTGCTCGCCGCGATCGGTCTTTACGGCGTTACGGCCCACACTGTGGCCCTGCGCACGCGGGAGTTGGGGATACGCACGGCGCTTGGGGCGCAGCGGAGCGAGCTGCTGAGGCTCGTACTCGGCGACGGCGCGAGACTGACGATCATCGGCCTCGGCGTCGGCACGTTCGTGGCGTTCTTCCTGTCGAGGCTGATGGCGACGATGCTCTTTGGTGTAAGCGCGCATGACGCCACGACATTTGCGGGCGTCGGCTTGCTGGTCATCGTCGTGTCGATCGTCGCGTCGTTGATTCCGGCTCGTCGCGCGGTGAGGCTCGATCCGACGATTACGCTCCGGGAGGCGTGAGCGATCTCACGACCCTTCCTATTCCGCCTTCAACGTGACTGCCGGATCGACCCGCGCCGCGCGCCAGGCTGGCACCCCGCATGCGAGTACCGCGACGGTCATCAACAATGTCACGACTCCGAGATAAGTGACCGGGTCGAGGCGGGACACTCCGAATAGCACCCCGACGAGGGCCCGGCTCGCAACGGCCGCGGCCGTGAGGCCGATGGCGACGCCGCCCGCCGTCAGCGTAAGCCCCTGCCGCAGCACAAGACCGACGATCATGCCGCGTGACGCCCCGAGCACGCATCGCACGCCGATCTCCCGCGTCCGCTCGGCGACGGTGCCGGCGAGGATCCCATAGATCCCTGCGGCGGCGAGCACCAGAGCCGCTAGCGCGAAGGCCTCGAACAGGATCAGCAGGAATTGACGCTCGGCAGCGGTGGCCGCCAACAGGGCCTCCATCGTCGCCACGCGCGCGACCGGCTGATCTTTGTCCACCGACCATATGGCCAGACGGATCGCTGGCGCGAGCGAAGCCGCGTCGCCGCGTGTTCGCACCACCAGCGAGACCACGGTGTCCACCCAGCGCCCCTGAACCGTCGGATGGTAGACGGCGTCCGAATCGGTCTGCGCCAGCGACGTCTGCCTGACGTCACCCACCACGCCGACGATGGTGTAGGGCAGCGCGTCTGGTGAACCACCGACGCTTAGCCGCTGGCCTATCGGATTAGCTCCATGGAACCGGCCGTTGACCACCGATTCGCTGACGACGGCCGCGAGCGGCGCAGCCGCGCCGTCGTGCTCATCGAGCAGGCGGCCACGACGGAGCGGAATGCGCATCGCCTCCAGATATCCCGGACTCACGGCGTAACGGAAGACGCCGTACGTCTCGGCCGGCTGGGTTGGAGTCGCCTCGAAATGCGCGCCGTACTCATCACGGTCCCCGCTGAACGGTAGCTGACTGGTGAAGGCCGCGGCTGTGACACCTGAGACGCTCCGGACCGCCTCGAGCGCGCGCACTCCGAGTGCCGCGACCGCCATGCCCCCCAGTTCGCCGAGCGCTGCGAGCAGCCGGCTCTCGGTCAGCAGCAGCCGCGTCAGACGCGACCGTCCCGCGCCCAGCGCAACGCGGAACGCGAATTCCGCGCCCCGCGCGGGGATGAAGCAGGCGGCGAGGGCGGCGGGGTGTCACTCGTTCCGCAATGCCACCATCGGGTCGACGTGTGCCGCCCGTCGCGCTGGAATGTAGCAGGCCAGCAGCGCTGCCCCCACGAGGAGCAGCGTCACGCTGCCGAAGGTCAGCGGATCGGTGGCCGTCACGCCAAAGAGCAGCGACTCGACGGTGCGCGTCAGCGCCAGCGAACCGAGAATCCCAATCGCCACCCCGATGACGATCGTGCGCAATCCCTGGCCCACGATCATCCTCAGAACGTCGCCGGTGGCCGCCCCGAGAGCGACGCGCACGCCAATTTCGCGTGTGCGGCGGCTGGCCGAATACGCCATCACGCCAAACACCCCGGCCGTGGCGAGCAGCAGGGCGGTGATGGCAAAGAACCCGATGAGAATAACGTTGAATCGTCGCGACCCGAGCGATGCGGAATAGACCTGCGACAGCGTACGGAACCTGGCCGGAATCTCCGGGTCGAGACCGTGCAGCACTTCTCGCGCCGCCGACGTGACCAGCCGCGCGTCGGCTTCGCTCAGCATCGTGACGCTGATCGCCGGACTCGGTCGCTGGAACAGATTCACGTACACAGTCGGACGTGGCGGCACATCGAGGCCGTATTCGTGGGTGTCGCCCACGATCCCGACAATGGTCATCAAGCGCAAATCGCCGTCCATGTTGCCAAACTCAATCGTGTGGCCGATCGGGTCCTGATTGGGCCACCGGGCGCGCGCAAGCGACTCGCTGATGACAGCAGCGTGCGGCGAATTCGCGCCGTCCCGCTCGTCGAAGATCCGCCCTCGAACGAGCGGAATTCCGAGAACCTGGAAGTATCCGTCCGTGGCGACGCAGAAGTCCGCATTGCCAATGCGCTGTCTTTGCTGCCGGAACAGCGCACCGAGACCCCCCATGGTCTTCGGGATCTCATTCTGCGTCACGAGCAGAAACATCCCGTCGGGAAGGCCGCCATCCATCGGAAGACCGCTCGTCGCGCCGACCTTGCTCACGCCCGGGACGTGTGTGAGCCGGTCAATCAGCTTGGAGAAGAAGATTGCCTGACCGGCCTTTGTCTTGGGATCGTCCACCCACGGAAGCGCAACGTCCATCGTGATAATGTGGTCCACGCGGAAGCCAGGATCCACTTGAAGGACCTTCATCAGGCTGCGCCCGAACAATCCCGCTCCGACCACGAGCACTAACGTGATCGCCATCTGCGCCGCCACGATGACCCGGCCAAGGCGCTGACTACCTTGCGAACCCGCTTGTCCGCGCCCGCCTTCCACGAGACCCTCGCGCAGATCCCCGGACGTCGCTCGTGCAGCCGTAAACGCTCCGAGACCGACGGCGATCGCCGTGGACACGAGGAGCGCGAACACAAGGACTGGAATACTGATCGAGACGCTGTCGAGGCGCGGCAGACTTGCCGGCGCCAGCGCAACCAGTCCCGCCACGCCCCCGAGCGCTCCCACGACGCCGAGGCCGCCGCCCGCCAGCGACAGCAGGGACGTTTCGGTCAGGAACTGCCAGATCAGCCTTCCGCGCCCCGCTCCAAGCGCGCTGCGAATGGCGAGTTCGCGCGCTCTCACCGACACTTGTGCCAGCAGCAGGTTCGCTACATTCGCGCACGCCACCAGCAGCAGGAATCCCACTGCACCGAGCAGGACCAGCAGTGGCGAGCGGGCCTTGCCCGTGATCGACTCCTGAAGCGGGACGACCATTCCATCCTCGAGGAGGTAATCGCCTTGCTCGCTCGATGTCTGGTGAATACGCCGGGCTATGGCGCTGATGTCCCGATTCGCCTGCTCGACCGTGACGCCGTCGCGGAGGCGCCCGACCGCCTGGTAGTTGTGCGCCGTCCTGCTCGGGTTCTCGCCCTCCAAGTCGGCTGGGAGCCACAGGTCGGCGTCTGCAGGAAAACGAAACCCGGCCGGGAGCACGCCAATGACGGAGAAGACCGTGCCATCGATCTTCAGGTGCGACTGCGAGAGGTCCTGCGACGATCCGAGATGCTGTCTCCAGTATCCATAACTCACAAGAACGGTGGGGCCGGCTCCTTGCTTCGCATCGTCCGCGCTGAAGTCCCGCCCAAGGACGGGCTGAACACCGAAGACCTTGAGAAAGCCGGGCGAGACCCCTGCAACCAGGGTGCGCGTCGGTTGCGATGCTCCCGAAACGGACGAGACGTTGGCTGTGTACTTGGCCAGTGTCTGGAAACTGCGGCTTTGGTCACGAAAATCGTCGAAGTTCGGGTCCGCAAGGCGCGAGGGTCTGCCTTTCGACGTGACCTCGAAGACGGCCACGATCCGGCTTGCATCGGGGTACGGCAGCGGCCGCAACAGCACGCTGTATACGACGCTGAAAATAGCCGTCGTCGCGCCGATGCCGAGGGCGAGGGTCAGCACGGCGATGGCTGTAAAGCCGGGATTCTTGCGGAGTTGCCGAAGCGCGTAACGGCAATCGGAGAGTACGGAGTGGAACCAGTTGCCAAGCCGTTCTTCGCGAACGTGTTCCTTCACCTGTTCGATGCCGCCCAGCTCGATCCGCGCGGCACGCTGCGCGTCCTTCGGCGGCATGCCTGCGCGGATGTTTTCATCGATCAACAGTTCGAGGTGGGCGCGAACCTCCTGGTCGAGGTCCGCTTCGACACGCCCGGAACGGAACAGATTTCGCAGAAGACTTCTGGCCTTCACCGTCAGGCGCATGTCACGCCCCTCTCACCACATCTACGCTTCCAAGGCCTGACCGATCGCCAACGAGATGCGGCCCCATCGCCTGGTTTCGGCTTCCAGCTGTCGTATTCCAGCCTTGGTCAGCCGGTAGTATTTCGCGCGGCGGTTGTTTTCCGAGTCGCCCCAGGACGAGGAAATCCACCCCTCTTCCTCCATCCGGTGAAGGGCGGGGAAGAGCGAGCCTGGTTTGACGTCGAACGTGCCGCCCGTGATCAGCTGGATTCTGCGCGACACGCCCAAGCCGTGCATGTCGCCTGCGACCAGCGCCTTCAAGATCAGCAGATCCAGCGTCCCCTGCAGAAGAGTCGTCGGCTCAGACGTCACGCGGTTGCTCCTATTGACATTCTATAGGAATGATAGTGGTCGACCTATAGAATGTCAATAGGAAGCGCGTCACTGTGGGTTTTTACACAAACTGTGGGTTTTTACACAAACTGTTGCTTTTTACACACCTCGGTGGTAGGCTCTCCCTATCAACCTTGGAGTCCGAATGGTCCGCACCAAACCCAAGCTCAGTCGTCGCGAGCAGGAAGCCCTCGATATCGTCTACGCGCGCCAACACGCGACCGCCGTCGAGGTCCGAAGCGCCATGCAGGACGCCCCGACCGATGCGGCCGTCCGGACGACCCTCCGCATCCTGGTCGCCAAGGGACACCTGCGGATCGTCCAGGACGGTCCCCGGTACGACTACTGGCCGACCGTGCCGCCCGACGTCGCACAGCGCTCGGAACTCCAGCACGTCCTGCGGACCTTCTTCGGCGGCTCCGTCGAAAGCGCGCTCACGACGCTCCTCGACATGCAGCCCGGCGAACTGGCCGATGACGAGCGACGGCGGTTGAAGAGGCTCATCGACAACGCCGCGAAGGAGGGCCGGTGACATGAGCCAGACGCTGCTGCTGCTCGGCAAGGCGAGCCTCCTGCTGTCGGTGGCCCTTCTCGCGACGCCACTGCTTCGTCGCGCCCCAGCGGCGACGCGTCATCGGCTGTGGACGACGCTCTTTGCGGCAGTACTGGCGTTGCCGCTTCTAGTCACCGCTCTGCCGGCGGTTGATGTGCCCGTGCCCCTGGTTGGGGAGGCCGCCTCGGCGACGCAGCCCCGGACTGGCCCCGTCGTCGAACTCGTCGGCACCCTCCGCACGGCGACCACAGACCGGACGGTGGAACAGGGAGTGACGCCGGCCTCCGAAGTGGCCGCGTCAAGGCCGGGCGCCTCGTTCGAACACGCTCGCTCAGGAGCCGGTCCGATTGGAGCCTGGCTGGCTGCCGCATGGCCGAGCGCGTCAACGGCGCTGTTGGTTGTCTGGTTGACTGGCACAATCTGCGCCGTGCTCGTCCTCTGTCTTTCGCTGCTGCGCGTGCGCCGCCTCGCTCACACCGCAGACGAAGTTGGCGATCAGGCGTGGCGCGGGGCCGCGGAGACCGTCGGCGCCCGTCTGGGGTTGCACCCGACCGCGCGCCTGTTCGTGAGCCCGCACGTCTGCACGCCGATGGCTGGCGGTTTGTGGCGACCGATCATCTTTCTACCGACCTCGGCACGCATGTGGAGCGAGGAGTGCCGCGATGTCGTACTCGCACACGAGATGGTCCACTTGGCCTGGCGTGACCCCCTGCGCCACCTCGTGACACGCCTCGCCCTCGCGGTGTACTGGTTTCATCCGCTGGCGTGGATCGCCGCGCGTCAAGCCGCGATCGCACGCGAGCAGGCCTGCGACGACGCGGTCCTCGCGATGGGCACGCGTCGGTCCGCGTACGCCCGCGTCCTGCTCGATCTCGCCGATACCATCCGTCCATCGACCGCGACCCTGGCTGCGCTGCCCATGGTGCAACGCTCGCATCTGGAGAAACGACTCATGAGTATCCTCAATGGTGACGTCCGCCCTGCAACCAGTCGCCTGATCCTGGTTCCTGCGATCGGCATGGTGCTGCTAACGGTGGTGGTGGCGGCCGCCAGGCCGACTCCGCTCGTGGCATCGACGAAAGCCGCGCTGGCGTCCCAGATAGCAGCCACGACTTCGTCGGCATCCACTGCGGATCCGTCGTCGGTGTCGAGGCCGGTGCCCTGGCCCTCGCCAATGGCGATGATCGCGTCCGGCCCCGCAGTCACGGATGCCCCGCAGGCGGCCAGCGTCGGACGTAGCGCCACATGCGGGTGGGAGATGGGCTCCGGCTCGTCATTCAGCGGGACCATCTCGATGACTGCGACGGACGGGACCGATATTCGGGAGCAGATCGGTCAGCGCGGCAGCGACCGTATCATCCTCAAGAGCTTCGGTGATTTGCGGATGTGCATGACTGCGGACGATGTCGGCGAGGTCGACCGTCCGAGCCAGTGGATCGGCCGCGCCCGTCACGTTGTCCTGGAAGCGCGGCGCGGAAACGCTGTGCAGCGCCTGGATGTCGACCAGGCCAGCCGGCCGACGTGGCAGGTCAACGGACAGGCCCGCGCCTTCGACGCCCCGGCGCAGCAGTGGCGCGACCGCGTACTTGCGCTGATGGATACGACGTGGGAGATCGCCACGCTGCACGGCAAGGTGAGCACCCTGCGCGGACAGATATCGTCTATCCACGGGCAGCGCAGCAGCCTGCAAGGCCAGATCTCCTCGCTGCGAGGCGAGGTCAGTTCGATGCAGGGACAGGCGTCGTCGGTGCGCGGCCACGAGAGCAGCCTGAACGGGCAGATCTCCTCAATCCGCGGGCACCTCAGCTCGCTGCATGGAGAGGTCTCCTCGGAACAGGGCGCGATCTCGAGCCTGAACGGCAGTCGCTACAACGCCAGCGATGCCGAGCGCTCTCAAATCTCAGCGCGGGTCGCCGAGCACGAAGTCCAAATCCGGAAGATTGAACGCGAGATTGCCGACTACGGCGCCGACGCGCGCATCGGGGCGGTGGAACGCGAGCGCAAGGATTACGACGCCGACGGCAGGGTTGCGGCTATCGAGACACGGATCAAGGCCTTCGATCTGAATGGCAAGGTCGCTGGGGTCGAGGGCCGCATCAAAGCGCTCGATGTCGACGGCAAAGTTGCCGGCATCGAACGTCAGATTCGGGACCTCGACGCGGACCGTCGTATTGCGCAACTGGAGCCCCGCCAGCAGGCAGAGCTGACACGGCTCGAAACCACGATCCGTGCGATCCGGTAGGCCCAAACCAGCGGGACCGCCAATTCGAGTCGGTTACTGGCAGCCGACGACGTAGGGCTTTCGCGCATCGAAGACGACGCGGCCGGCATGGATGACGAGCAGGACATCCTTTAGTCGCCGGTAGTCCTGCGCGAGATTTCCTTTCACGATCACGACGTCGGCCAGCTTGCCGGATTCGATGGAGCCAGTTTCTTTGTCGATGCCGGCGGCACGTGCCCCGTTCAAGCTGGCGGCCCGCACGACCTGCTCGATGGGCAGGCCCGCCTCCGCAAGCCAGTAGGCGTCCAGGTACAGCCTCCCATGCGGCATGAGGCTGACACCGGTATCGGGGCCGGTCGCGAGCAGCACTCCCGACTTGTAGGCATCGCGAGTCTCTCTCAAGGCCTCCTGCCGACGCCCAGCTGGGACGTAGCCCCCGTCGACCAGCTTCTTGACGGACTCTCGAATCTCGCCCGCATGCAGAGTGATCAGACGGAGCAGTGAGGGCGGGAGCCTCGAACGGAGCGGCTCCTCGATGATCTCGCCGGCCGGTGTGGAGAGCGTCTTCATCCGGGTGTCCCAGTTTGCCATCCCGGGAACCACGACGACGCCGCGACGAACGATCTCGGCATAGGCCGCCGCCGGGTTCTTCATCCGCAGCGCGGCGTTATGCTCCAGCGTGTCGACGCCACCGGCGAGCGCGAGTTGGACAGCCTCCTCGTGAGGGACGTCTGTGTGAGCGGCGACCCTCAATCCCAGCCGGTGTGCTTCGCTCACGATGGCCCGGACTTCGTCAAGCGACGGCAGTGGGCGCTGCTTGGTGAGCCTGAGCTTGATGAAGTCGGCCCCGTCGCTCCGCAGGCGGCCCACCACCAAGCGCGCTTCCTGAACTCCGTCGAACTCGACGAACATCTCGCTCATGTAGGCGTCTGGCGCGCGCTTGACCATCTGCCTTCCGGCGACGATCCAACGCGGTCCGGCGCTTTCAATCTGACGCCGGAGCCCCAGCGTCCAGTTGTAAGTGCCCGGGTCACGAAGCGTGGTGATGCCGCCCGCCAGCGCGAGGCGGGCGTTGCACACCAGCCAGGCCGCTCGCTTGCTGGCCTCGAGAAACGGCGGGTTGTCGGCATCTGGGTCGGTGCCGAATTGCACGATGTGTCCGTGGGCGTCGACCAGGCCCGGGACGGCGGTGTTCCCTGAGAAATCCAGCAGACTACCATTCGCCGCGCCAGGCCGCTGGGCCGACACGGCGGTGATGCGGCCGTCGCGAATGGTGATGTACGAATCGTTCCTCATCGGACGGCCGGTACCGTCGACCATCCAACTGACACGCACCACAGTGTCGGACGCCGACCGAACCGGCGCTGCGCAGAGCGCCAGGCCAATGACCAGCCAGCCAAGGCGACCAATCTTCAACATCGCGTGTGTCCTACTCGTATCTGAGCGCGACGATCGGGTCCGTTCTCATCGCGCGCCATGCGGGCACACAACAGGCCAGCAGGGAAATCGCCATCAGCACCACGGACACGAAGACCAGCGTGAGCGGATCCCTGGCATCGACTCCGTAGAGCATGTGTCTTTTCGCCAGCACCCATGTTGACAGCAATGCTCCGGCCAGCCCGATGCCGACTCCCGCCAGCGTCATCATCGCGCCCCGGCCCAGCACGCCGCGCAGCACATCGGCTCGCTGCGCTCCCAGGGCCATTCGGATGCCGATCTCGTGTGTGCGCTCGCCGACGATGTAGGACACCACCCCGTAGATCCCCACACCCGCCAGTGCGAGCGCCAGCGCGGCGAAGATCCCCAGCAACGTCATCGAGAACCGCCGGTCCCCCAGGTACTCCGCGATAACGTCGTCCATCGCCTGCACGCCATAGACCACCTGGTCGCTATTGACGTGCGCCAGGGCATGCCGGATTGCGGGCGCGATGTCGCTCTGCCGGCCCCGTATTCGCGCCGCGACCCCGATGCCGTTCGCCAGCAGCGGCATGAGCCGGTCAGGAAGCTGCATGAATGGCAGGTAGATCTGCGCCTGGATCGCTGAGGTCGCATCCGCATCCAGTCCTTCATGTTTGACGTGCCTGGCAATCCCGATGATCTCGGGCTTGGTGTCGATGAGTGCGAGATTCAACCGCTTTCCAATCGGGTCCTCTCCCGCGAAGTACTTGCGGGCAAACGCCTCATCAATCACGACGACGTGCGCCCCGCGCTCGTTGTCCTGATCCGTGAAGAACCGTCCGCGGACGAGCGGCGTTCCCATCGCCTTCAAGTAGTCCGGTTCAACCAGGTAGAACAGGCAATTCGGCATCTCACGAACGGTGGCCGGCTTCGGGTGACCTTCTATCCAGAACGGCACGTCGGATTGGCCCTGCATCGGAAGCGCGCCTCCCTGCAGAGATGCAAATTGAACTCCCGGAATGCCCACCAGGGTGTCGTGGATCTGACGCAGTTGGGCCCGCTGCGCCTGGGGATTGCCAGCCAATCCTCGCGGCAGCGTCGTATCGAACGTCAGGACGTTGTGGGGATTGAATCCGGGGTCGATGCTCCACAGCGCGCTGAGACTACGAATCATCAGCCCCGCGCCAGCGAGCAGGACCAGTGCCAGCGCCATTTCCGCGGCGACGAACACCGCCTGCGTGCGGTGGCGCGGCCGGCTCGATCCCCGCCCGCCTTCCTTCATCGTCGACTGCAGCTGTTCGCGGGAAAGGCGCAACGCAGGCACGAGCCCGAACAGCAAGCCGACGAACAGAGACGCACCCAGCGTGAAGAGCAACACGCGCCCATCGAGATGCACTTCTCCCGATCGCGGCAGAGCCCCTGGCACCAGGCCAAGCACCGCTTCTGTCCCCCAGTATGCGATGGCGAGGCCTGCTGCCCCCCCGGCGACTGCCAGCAGAACACTCTCCGTCAGCAACTGCCGGACTATCCGTCCTCGCCCCGCGCCAAGCGCCGCGCGAATTGCAAATTCCCGTGTCCGACCCGTGGCCCGCGCCAGCAGCAGGTTCGCCACGTTCGCGCACGCGATGAGCAGCACGAATGCCACCGCGCCGAGCAGCACAACCAACGGCGCCTGGACGTCTCCGACGATGTTCTGTTTCAGCGACATGATCGCGATCCCCAGACCCTTGTTCGAGTCGGGGTATGACGCCGCCAGATTGCCGGCAATCCTGCCCATATCGGCCTGCGCCTGCGCGATCGTGACGCCCGGCTTCAGGCGCCCCACGACTTTCGTTCCGAAACTCACCCCGCGGTTGCGAAATGTCGGGTCGGCCCATTGCCCAATCGGAATGTAGACATCTCGCGCGCGGCCATACAACGCGAAGCTCGCGGGTGTCACGCCGACGATCTCATAGGATTGACCATTGAGCGTCAGCGACTTGCCAACCGTGTCGGGTGCCGCCCCGAACTTGCGTTGCCAGAGCGCAGCGCTGATCATCACCACGGGTGTCCCGCCGACACGGTCCTCCTGCCGGCTGATCAATCGCCCGGCGACCGGCTGCACGCCGAGCGTTGGAAAGAACTCCGCGGAAACCATGTAGGCCGAAAGCCGCTCGCCTTCGCCCATTCCGGTGAGCAGTTCGTCCGTATTGCGAAACGCAGCCAGTCCCGAAAACGTCGTATTGCCTTTCTGCCAGTCCAGGAAATTCAGGTACGTCACCGACCCGTGTTCACTTTCGCTGGTCGAGGCAAAGACGGCCATCAACCGGTCGGACTCAGGATAGGGCAGCGGATTCAGCAACACGCCATTCACGACCGAAAACAGGGCGCTGTTGGCCCCGATGCCGAGGGCCAGCGTCAGGATGGCAACGGCGGTAAATCCCGGATTCTTCAGTAATGTGCGGAGTCCGAATCGCAGGTCTTGCAGAAAGGTGCTCATGCTGCCTCACGCGTTCCGGCCGCTTCGAGCGGCACGCCAGCCAGTTGGATGCTCCTGATCTTGGACGGCCCTGCGGGCAATGGCGTTCCAATCCGGAGGTGTCCGGTATCGGGATGACACATCCCACCGGCGGTCAGGCAGGCGGAGTGGATCAGGCTGTCGCCCTGGCGTTTGGCTCGCAAAGTCCGGAATTGCGAAGCGCCTGACGCTCGGGCAATATTCTGCCACTGGCAAGGGTCTTGCTTCCTCGCGCACAGGGACCAGTTCAGCATACGAGGTAGTGATGGAGAACCTCTGGAGCGACGTGAAATTCGCCGCGCGGATGATGGCGAACACCCCGGGCTTCACTGCGGTGGCGGTCGTGACGCTGGCGCTGGGGATCGGCGCCAACACCGCGATCTTCAGCGTGGTCAATGCCGTCCTGCTCCGGCCATTGCCTTTTCCTGAGCCGGATGCGCTGGTGATGCTGTACGAGACCGAGACCCAGAAGGGCTGGACCTCCCACACTGTCGCGCCCGGGAACTACCGTGACTGGAGTGTGCAGAACAGCGCCTTCACGGCGATGGCTGCCTTCCGCAATGCCAACTACAACCTGACTGCAAAGGGCGAACCGACGCGTGTGACGGGCGGTCGGGTGTCGGCCGGGTTCTTTCCGCTTCTCGGTGTTGCGCCTCAACTTGGCCGCACCTTTACGGCCGAGGAGGATCAACCTGGACGGGATCGCGTCGTTGTTCTCAGTGACAGCTTCTGGAGACGCCAGTTCGGCGGCGACCTCGATGTGGTGGGGACGTCGGTCGCACTCAATAACGAAACCTGCACGGTTATAGGCGTGATGCCTCCGGGCTTTCAGTTCCCGGGCCGCGCCGAACTGTGGACGCCAATGGCCTTCACGCCTGGGGAATCCGCAAGCCGCGGCTCACACTTCATCAATGTGCTCGCCCGACGGAAGCCGAAGGTGTCACTCGAACAGGCGCAAACCGAGATGTCGCGCATCGCCGCGCAACTCGAGCGTCAGTTCGCGGACAGCAATACGAACTGGGGAGTGCGCGCGGTTCCGCTGCTGCAGGTGGTGGTGGGAGAGGTGCAGCAAGGGCTCTACGTCGCCCTGGGCGCCGTGGGCCTCGTGCTGCTCATCGCCTGTGTGAACGTTGCAAACCTGCTCTTGGCGCGCGCCTCCTCGCGGCGGAGGGAATTCGCGGTGCGAGCGGTCCTGGGGGCGAGCCGCGGACGGCTCGCGCGGCAGTTGCTCACGGAATGTGCGCTCCTGGCCGGGCTGGCCACCGCGCTTGGCGTGCTGCTGGCGGTGTGGGGCGTGGACCTGCTGCAGGCGATCGGACCGAGCGCGCTTCCACGAATCGCGGAGGTGCCCATCGACTGGCGAGTCCTGCTGTTCACACTGGGGGCGGGCGTCCTGAGCACGCTGCTGTTTGGCATGGCGCCGGTCCTGCAATTCAGGAGGCTCGAGAGCAGCGAGTCGCTGAAAGACGCGGGGCGCACTGGGACCCAAGGCCCCACGACCGGGCGATTCCGTGACGTGCTGGTGGTAATGGAAGTGGCCCTCTCCGTGGTGCTGCTGGTCGGGGCAGGCTTGCTCCTGAAAAGCCTGACGCACCTGGCCGACGTCCGCCCGGGCTTTGCGACGGCCGACCGCCTCACGGCCATGGCGGTTTTGCCCGACGCCACCTACGGGAATGCAGAGAGGCGTGTGGCCTTCTTCGATGAGCTTCAGAATCGTCTGGCTGGTCTGGCAGGAGTGCACTCCGCAGCCATGGCTGCATTGTTGCCGCTTTCGGGCGCGGACTGGATGCAGGCATTCGGCGATGAGGCCATCGTCAACCGTGCTCGCACCAACAGTGACCTTCCCTCGGCGAGCTACGCTCTTGCGGGCCCGGGCTACTTTCGCGCCATGGGCATCCAACTGCTCCACGGGCGTGAATTCGCCTTCGCTGACGGCCCCGGGGCGCAGCGCGTGATGATCATCAACGACGTCCTGGCCCGGCAGATGTTCCCCGACCAGAATCCCATCGGCAAACGCGTCAAAATCTTCAATGGTCCGAACCCGCCGTGGCGGGAGATTGTCGGAGTCGTACACGAGGTGAAGGTCCACGGCCTGGCCGATATGCCGGCGATGCAGATATACGAACCTTACCGCCAGGCGCCGTCTTCTTCCGTGAGTGTCGTGTTGCATACGACCGGACGCCCGCTCAGCTTCGCCGCCGCGCTGCGCGCGCAGGTGGCGGCGATCGACAAGAATCAGCCCGTGGCTCAGGTGCGCACGATGCAGGACATCCTCGACCGGAGCGTCGCGCAACCGCGCTTCCGAGCGGTGCTCCTGGGAGTCTTCGCAGGCGTGGCGTTGTTGATGGCCGCGGCGGGATTGTATGGCGTGATGGCCTACACGGCGGCGCAACGTACGCGCCAGATCGGGCTGCGCATGGCGCTGGGTGCGCAACGGCACGTCGTGCTGGGCATGGTGCTGCGCAAGGGACTTGCGCTCACGCTGGTCGGCGTGGGGATAGGGGTGGCCGCGGGCGCTGGCCTCGCGCAGTTCATGCGCGCGCTGCTGTTCGACGTGGGCACCACCGACCCGATGACGTTCGGTCTGGTGGCGCTGGTGATGACGCTGACCGGTCTGGTGGCGTGTTACGTGCCGGCCCGGCGCGCCGCGAGGGTGGATCCGATTGAGGCGCTGCGCTGTGAGTAGTTGAGCGGATCACGCAGATTGCGCTGCGACTCGCGACTCGCTCACACGTGTTGACGGTGTGTCCGCGCAGGCGTCGAGGAATCGCTGCACCACAGTCGTTCGTCGAAGCCGGCGTCCAGGCCGAATGACAATCGCAACGCACCCGATGGGCACGTGCTCACGCACGTCTGGCACAGCACACACTCGGTCGAGACGACACGCTTGCCGGCGTGGATGTAATCGGGAATCCGGATGCTGCCCGGACAGGTCCGGATGCAGGCGTCACAGCGGTCGCACAATTCCTGTGTTCCGGCGATCTTCACCAACGCGAACCGCGACGCGGGTGTCATCACCACGGGCACGGGGCACGCGTACTTGCAGAACGCGCGATTGTCCCTGAGCGCGACTGCCATCGGGAGCGCGATCGCAAAATACAGCGCGTTGCCGGCGATGATCCAGAGAAGAGCATTCGAGCGATGGTAGTGATACCCGACAACGTACACGAGCGTCAGCACGAGGGCAGCGCTCGCCAGAAAATGCGCATAGCGCACCCACCGCCACCGCGGGAGCCAGCCGCGACTGCGCGGGTACGGAAGCAGGTCGAGCGCCATCGCCGTCCAGCACGCCCACCCACAGAAGCCCCGCCCG